>Ga0181528_10000021_pt1 | contig 191490 bp, 163 predicted proteins | sample PEATcosm2014_Bin_47_FD_119742 | JGI IMG/M metagenome (GOLD analysis project Ga0181528, IMG submission 119742) | Peatland microbial communities from MTU Mesocosm Facility, Houghton, MI, USA - PEATcosm2014_Bin10_10_metaG | ecosystem: Environmental > Terrestrial > Soil > Wetlands > Peat | place... | reverse complement strand
TGGCGTTGATAATGCTGGGCTTCCTAATCCGTCACCGGAAAGTGGCGTTGATTTCGTGACTTTTCGACCTCGTTTTCGCCCCGATAAACAGCGTTGGCCATCTTGTCTTCGGTTTCTTTGATAGCCATGGCTTGCTTCTGAGCCGCTGCGACTTTCAGAGAGGTGACGTCGTCATCACCCTTCTTTTCAGTGGCTTTGATCTTGGCTTGGAACTCCGCCACCTTCTTCAGATAGTCCTTGTCGAACTTATCCAGAGCCTTGATGCGGTCTTGGTAGGCTTTAACCTCATCAGTTGTTGATAGCTGAGGTCGGGACTGACCGTACACAACGTGGTTTGCCCGTGAGAAAGTGATTCCGCTCTTTGCCTTTTGAACTTCCCAGATCGAGACCTCGGGACCGCTCGCAGTTGAGATTGCGTTAATAGGGACTAATCCCGCACGTAAACGGGCTGGATGTCGTAGATGGAAAGGCACTCCAATTCGGTGCGCCGAACCCAGTAAGAGAGCTGGCTTCCCAGAACCAGACTTCCCGGGGTCTATCGCCAGCGGGACCGGGGTGTGCCGATAAATGAGTATCGTCTGCGTCATTCTTGGCTCAGCCTAACTCCTCAGGCCTTGAGGTCATGCAAAGTCGTGAACGCTCTGTACAGAACGCGCGGGTCGTACTGGCCTTTGTAGACCGCCGGCGGCTCGCGCTTCAGTCCGAGCAGCGAATACACCGCGGTCTGTGCCGAGCGGATCGAATATTCAACCGTAAACACGACGTCGTCTGGCAGTTCGCAGAATTGGCCAACAAAGGCCAGGTTCGTCGATCCTTGTGGCACAACCTCAGGACGATCACCCTTTTCGCGCCGCAGGAATTGGCTGGTAATGAATGGCATCATGCACGGAATACACATGGAGGTCGCCAGAATCTGTGACGCTTCGGATTCAACATGCATGTGGCCAAGGATCTCCGTCATGATTTCCCGTCCGGTACACGCGGACATTGGCTTCTTCACAAAGTTGCCCACCTTGTCGACGAATAGCCCGTATCCCCAGAAGACGCTCACGTCCTCGGGCTGTCCGATGAAGTGGGGCTGATGCGGCAATACGATCGAGGTCAGCCAACTGGAGTCCGCAAACGTGATCAACCCTCCCTCTCCGGGTACATTACCAGTGAAGTCGCGGACTAACCGAAAGAAGGTCGCGTCGTGCAGCGTCGTGGTGAAAGACACCCACTTTGACTCGTCGATGTGATCGGCAAAGACGGATGGCTGGCCGAATTCCGGATGGCCAGCGGCAATCTTCTCCCAAAGGGTCCAGGCACCCCCGTCAGCTTTGCCCTTGAGTATTGGAGCTGAGTCCATGGAACCAAGGCTAGAGGCCTCTGTCATCGAGCCCAGCGTGACGATCACCAAGTCCTCGTCGCCAAGGTCAATCTCGCCCGCAATTCCGCCGCGCGTGTACACGATGCGCTGTACAGCTTTGCTGTCGGCGTCCTCTCGGAGGATCAGATCGGTGACGCGGGTGTTCAACTCGAATCGAACTCCGCGCTCCTCGAGCCATTTCTGGAGTGGCCGCACCATCGAGTCATACTGGTTAAACACAGTACGCATGATCCCGCGGAGATGGTTGAATCCGCCAACCATGTGTGTAAACCGCACCAGGTAACGTTTGAACTCGACAGCGCTGTGCCAGGGCTGGAATGCGAATGTTGTGCACCACATCAGCCAGAAGTTCGTTTCGAAGAACGACGAGTCGAACTCGTCGGCAATTGTGTTCCTGCCCAGCAGGGCTTCCGGTTCTGCAGCCACACGTTCCAGGTTGAGGATGTGCTTTTCGGTCAGGCCAAACTCGGGGCCGTCAATTCTTTCTCCGCCGCGGACGAGGCGGGACTTCGAGGAGGTCTCCATGACCTCATTCCACTCGAAGATTTCCTGCGTTACGGTCTTGCTGCCATCCAAAGTTGGAATCGACGAAAACAGGGAATACGTGCAGAGGTACTTGCTTTCTATCATCCTCCCACCGCGAAGGACATAACCCGACTCCGGCGATCCAGCGCCATCTAAGCTTCCGCCGAGTCGATCGAGTTGCTCAAGGATTGTAATGTTCTTGCCAGGGATATCTCCATCCCGGATAAGAAAAGCGGCGGCGGCAAGCGAGGCGATCCCGCCTCCAACCAGATAAATATGTGTTTCGTTCTTCTGGGCAGATCCATGGCGCGGCATAAGAGTCCTTTCAAACAACTGCATTTCTGGTGCTGGGTTCAAGCTACCTAGGCGACGAGGACGATCTTTCCGATCCCGCCTTTTTCCGCCTCTGGGTCAGCATATCGAATGTCTGAGAGTTTGAATTCTCTTCGGATTGGAATTGAGAATTTACCAGCCGCAACTTCGTGCGCAAGCTGTTCCAGTCGTGATGAATCTGGCTGAGCCCAGATTTCTTCAACGCGCAGATCACGCTCGTTGGCTGCAACCGGCCTGCCTAGGACGGTTGCTAGTACTCCATTCTTCTTTATGTGAGGAATCAAAGAAACAATCACTTCATGTCCGACCGTATCGGCCACGGCGTCAAGTTCTTTGAGGCTGGTGATGTCGGCCTTGTCATCCAGAGCCACAATGCGATCGGCCCCGAGACCTTCCGCATCTTTCCTTTGTGAGGAACGCACTCCCGCAATCACGTGCGCGCCATGCTGCCGAGCCACGTGCACCGCTGTGCGCCCGACTCCTCCGAGTGCGCCGGTAATCAATATCGTCTCTCCGGATCTAGGCCGGACACCTTTTTCGATCAATTGAGCTCCGGTGAGAACCACGAGGGGAAGGGCTGCTGCTTGCTGGAAGCTAAGCCCGGCTGGCATCAGTGCCAAATCATCTGGGTTGCATAAAACGTATTCGGCATACGCATGATCCACGAGCCCGAGCACACGTTCGCCAGTCTTTCTGGTCTTAACGCCATTTCCCAGTGCGACCACTTCGCCAGCAAGGTCGCGTCCCAGAACTGCCGGAAACTGCAATGGCATGAAGCTCTTCAGGTCTCCGCGCCGGAGCTTCCAATCGATCGGGTTGATGCTGGTTGCCATCATTTTGACCAGTACTTCGCCCGGCCCTGGTTCAAGATCAGAAACATATCCGTAGAAGAGTTGGTTTACATCACCATAACCACGCACTATGACCGCTTTCATCGCTGATTCCTCCTGGGGAATTGCCTTCTCTGACGTATGTTGCGATACCAAGCACAAAGGTATCGCCACTGGCTGTGACGCTTGACTATCATTTCAACGCGGCCCGGGTGCAGGTCGCGTGCGAAATTCCCGTAAATAAAGTTTCTGAGTTGGAGAGCATGTCGCCTGAGTAATCCGAGAACAAGTCCCAGCTAGCATCGGCAACGCCACCTAGGAACAGCAGGTGGCCGAGGCTAAATGTGGCGGTAGTCGCATAGCGTCAACGCGAATGGAGGCCTTGTCTTTCCGCCTGCCGTCGCTGTCACCTGCGTCGTTCCTGCGCCGATTCCTGTCGCCACTCCTCTATCGTCAATTGTCGCTACGCCAGGTTCACTGCTAGTCCAGTGCGCTGCGCCGTCACTGGCCTCCTTAGTCGTGGAAGTGAACTGCATAGTGCCGTCCACCGCCATGGCCGGTACCGGCCCGGTCCAGCCTCCGAAAGCACTTCGATAAGGCGATCGCGGAGTGCTCGAACCGGGGAAGGAAACAGTGATACGACTATCATTTGTGGATTGCGAATTGCCGGTTGCTATGCTGCCAGTGCATCGAGCAGGTGAATTGCGCATTGTGCAGGATGTGTGGTTCCGATGATGTCTCTCGCCTTGGCGACTTCCGCAGCCGTTCCGTGGGCGATCAGCAGAAACTGATCGGTCTCGAGCGCCGTCTGGTACTGCACAATGCTGTCTTTGGGAATTCCTATGCTGAAAAGACCTGCGCCTAAAGCGCCCAACACTCCAACTTCTACCGCACCTTCCAAGGCTGCCACGATCCAGCCGACCACCGGTCCCGCTGCTAAAATCGGACCAACGCCAGGAATTACGAACACCGCTGAACCAAACAACAGCCCCCAGAATCCACCCCAGAACGCGCCTGTCTTGCCCCAATACTTCATGCGGTCGCTAGTGTTGTAGTAGCCCACCACCTGCTCATCTGTGTGGTAGCCTTTGCCGACGATCGACAGCTTATGCATGTCAACTCCGCCGCGCTGAAGTTCCTTTATGGCCTCTTCCGCACCTGTATGCGTGGAATATAGCGCCACAACCGAATTCTGTTTTGCCATGTACTCTCCTCTGGAAGCGGCCTCGTTAACTCGCAGACCTATATCTCACATTGGAGACTGACAGCGCCATGATTTGAAAGCTGTTCTCTATTGCTCATTTCACGCGAAAGTAACTCGCCGTTGTAAAGTCGGTGGGCACTTCGCGGTGAACATGGTCAATTGTGAACAGACTCGCCAACTCTCAACACTTACCTTGTGATCTGTATTGCGCGCGGCAATGTCACGTAATGACCTCACAGGGAGATGCATGGACATGAACACAACTGGACACATTGCAGGGTTCCCATGGCCTCGGATGGGCGTGCGTATTTTTGCGCCGCTTTTGGCCCTTTTCTTTGCACACTGTGCAATCTAGCTCAGTCTTCAGGTTTCATTGGTGCCACAGTTTGGCTGGAGAAACCGGATTGTTCGAAGGAGTCACACATGTCCAAGGTTATAAAGGTTGATGACGTAGTAGCACTCATTAAAGACGGAGCTACGGTGGGAGCCAGTGCACTTGCCATGGCAGGCTGGCCCGAAACAATCGCTGTGGCAATCGAAAAGAGATTCCTTGAGACCGGCCATCCCGCCGGTCTTACGCTTGTGCATGCTTCGGGTATTGGCGACTGGGCGACAAAAGGGACATCACACTTTGCCCACCCGGGAATGGTCAAGCGCTGGATTGGCGGACACACGGGGCTGGCTCCCGCGATGGCTAAGATGATCATCGAGGGTGGCTGCGAAGGTTACAACTTGCCGCAGGGCACAATCGCTCAGTTATGGCGTGAGATTGCCGCACACCGTCCGGGAGTTATCACCAAGATTGGGCTTAGTACGTTTGTCGATCCGAGGTTGGAAGGCGGAAAGGTAAACAAGGCCACCACTGAGGAGATCGTCAAAGTCATTCAACTCGAGGGTGAGGAATGGCTGCTTTATCCCAGCTTCAAGGTAGATGTTGCAATTATCCGAGGCACTACTTCTGACGAGTTCGGCAATCTTACAGTGAGTGATGAGGGAGCGTTGCTGGAGTGCCTGCCCCTGGCCCAGGCGGCACAGAACAGCGGAGGTATTGTAATTGCCGAGGTCGAGTATGTCGCCCAGACCGGCACGCTTAATCCAAAGCGAGTCCGCGTTCCGGGTGTTCTGATTGACTACATTGTTGTGGCATTGCCGCAAGACCATTGGCAGTCTGCAGGCACGCAATTCAACCCTGCATTTTCCGGTGAGATTCGCGTTCCGGTCAACGACCTTCCTGAAATGAAGCTGGACGAACGCCTGATTATCGCGCGCCGCGCATCGATGGAACTGACTCCCGGCTCCTGCGTGAATCTTGGGATCGGCATGCCGGAGGGTGTGGCAGCCGTGGCCGGCTTGGAAGGCGTTGCCGATCAACTTACGCTCACTACTGAGATTGGCGCCATCGGCGGCATCCCGGCGAGTGGGCATGATTTCGGCATGTCCTACAACGCGCTCGCCTATGTTGAGCAGCAGGTGCAGTTCGACTGGTATGACGGCGGCGGACTGGACCTGGCTTTCCTAGGCGCAGCGGAAGTTGATCCGCATGGCAACGTAAACGTCAGCAAGTTCCACGGACGTTGCGTGGGTTGCGGCGGCTTTATCAACATTACCCAGAATGCAAAGAAAGTTGTGTATTGCGGCACCTTCACTGCGGGCGGTCTCAAGATCGCGGTGGAAGACGGCAAGCTGATCATCAAACAAGAAGGAAAGGGACAGAAGTATGTGAAGGAAGTTGAGCAGGTGACCTTCAGCGGCGCCTACGCAACCTCTACCAAACAACCTGTGTTGTTCATCACCGAGCGCGCTGTCTTCGAGCTGCAGGATGGCGTCGTTACTCTGACCGAGATTGCACCAGGCGTCCGTCTGAAAGAAGACATCCTCGCCCACATGGGCTTTGCTCCGCGGATTTCTCCAGATCTCAAGCCGATGGATGCCGGGCTTTTCCAACCCAAGTGGGGCGGACTGCGCATGATTCTCGAGTCAAAAAGAACGAAGGCAGCTGTCGCCGCCCCTGAACTGACCACCGTATAAATCGAGGAAAGGTAAAAGACCATGAGCATTTTAAGTCCTGAACAAAAGGCAATTCAACAGGCGGCAAAAGAGTTCGTCGCCAAGAACATCATTCCTATAGCCGCAAAGTTCGACAAATCCGGAGAGTTTCCGACGGTACTGCTGGAAGCTTCCAAGGCGAGCAACATCTTCGCCATGGCGGTTCCGAAAGAATATGGCGGACTCAACTACGACGCGCTGACTCAGGCGCTTGTTCTGGAGGAGTGGGGCTATGGTTGCGCGGGCATGGGCACCACGCTTGCCGCCAGCGTACTGAGCATGGACTCTGTGCTCATCGCCGGCACTGACGAACAGAAGCGCCGCTACTTCAAGCCGATGCTCAACGCTGAAATCGGGTCATTCGGTCTGACCGAGCCCGGTGCCGGCTCAGATGCGGCTGCCGGAACGGCTACCGCAGTCAAGAAGGGCGATGAGTACATCCTGAACGGCACTAAGTGCTGGATCACCAACGGCGGCTTTGCCACCGTGTACGTCATCTTTGCCAACACTGATCCATCTGCGGGCGTGAAGGGAATCAGCGCATTCATCCTCGAGCGCGGACTTCCAGGCTTCACGATTGGGACAACGGATCATAAACTCGGAATCCGTGCCTCCAATACCGTCGAACTGCTTCTGAAAGATGTTCACGTCCCCGTCACGAATCTTCTTGGTAAGGAAGGCGAGGGAATGAAGATCGCGATGAAGACGCTCGACATGGCGCGTCCGGCGATCGCCGCCCTCAGCGTCGGTCTTGCACAGCGCGCCCTGGATACATGCGTTGCACACGTGCACACGCGCTTCCCAGGCAAGCCGTTCCCTGGACAGACATTGCAGTTCAAGTTGGCCGAGATGCAAATCATGGTAGAAGCTGCTCGCGATTGTCTGCACCAGGCGATGCGGCTCCGCGATGAAGGCGCTCCGTACTCCAAGGAATCTGCCATCTGTAAGACGTTCTGCTCCGACGTCGCCATGCAGGTCTCCGCGACCGCGGTCACCCTGATGGGATCCGCCGGATACACCTCCGATCTTGGCAAGTACATGCGTGACTCCAAGATCATGCAGATCTACGAAGGTACCAACCAGATTCAGCGGCTTGTGATTTCGCGCGCGGTGTTAGCTCATCCGCCTGCCCCGGCTCCGAGCACTGCACAGAAAGCAGGTAAGTAAATGAACTTCGAATTGACTGAAGAACAGCAGCTTATCGGGCAAAGCGCCCGCGACTTTGGCAAGCAATACCTCGAACCTATTGCCGTTGAACTGGATCAGAAGGGTGAATTTCCCAAGAAGGTTGTACAAGCGTTGGCGAAGCATGACTTCCTTGGATTATTGCTTCCTGACGATGTCGGCGGTGCGGCGGCTGGCTTTGTGAGCTACGTGGAAGTGATTGAAGACCTGTCGCGTTACTCTGCGGCGGTTGCTTCCATCGTCAACAACCATACGATCGCAGCCTATTCCATCCAGGAATGGGGCACAGCTGATCAGAAGAAGCAGTACCTGCCCGCAATGGCCAAGGGCGAGCTTCTTGGCGGCTTTGCGATCTACGAACACGGTCCTACTCCGGGAGTAGGAGCTGATGCACTGGTCGCTACCAAGCAGGACGTCGGGTACGTTCTGAATGGCAAGAAAGCCTTTGTACGCAACGCTGGCGAAGCTGGTGTCTACGTTGTATTCGCCACCACAGACCCTGCACTTGGAGCCAAGGCGCTTACCGCGTTCCTGGTGAAAGCTGATGCCATCGGGGTAAAAGTTGGAGAAAAGTTGGAGACGATGGGGCTGAAGGGGTGCCCGGTTGCGGACATCACCTTCGAGAACGTCGTGCTGCCCGAGACGGCCTTGCTCGGCGCAGTCAACGGTGGCGCAGCCATTTCGGCTAAAGCGCTCGCGGTTGCCTCTGTTGCGGAAGCTGCGCAGACAGTCGGCATTGGTCAGGCCGCCGTGGAGCACGCTGCCGCTTATGCGAAACAGCGCGTTCAATTCGGCAAGCCGGTGGCAACACTGCAGGCAATTCAGACCTTGCTGGCGGAAGTGGCGACTGATTGCCACCTCGCGCGCCTTGGTCTGCGGAATGCAGCGCTGCTGATCGAAGAAGGAAAGCCCTTCGAGGTTGAGGCGGCGATGATCAAGTCGTTCCTGGTTCGCCTCGGTTCCAAGATGCTGATTGATACCTGTCAGGTTGAAGGTGGCTTCGGCTACAGCGAGACCATGCCACTGCCGCGCCTGTTCCGCGACATTGCAGGTACCAACCTTCTCGACGCTCCGGGAGATTTCCCGGAAAAACTGATTGCAGCAAGTATCGCGTAACGATTGCAGGAGCAATTTGGTATGCCGAAATGTCTGGTTTGTTACAAGTGGACACTCGACGAGCAGGATATCAAGATCAAGTCTGAGGACCTGAGCTTGGATTCCAGCCGGGCCAAGGGCAAGATCAGCGACTTTGACCGCAATGCGATCGAAGAAGCAGCACTGCTCGTCGAGAAGGACGGAGGTGCCGTAGATGCTCTCACCTACGGCACCGGCACCGTAAAACAATCACTCAAAGACGCTCTTTCTCGCGGCCCTGGAAAAGTCTACTGGGTCGCCGATGCCTCTGCCGAAAATGCTGACGCCAGTGTCACGGCAAACGTTCTTGCAGCCGCCATCCGTAAGCTGGGCCAGTATGACCTTATCCTCTGCGGCGAGGGCAGCTCCGATCAATTCAATCAACAAACCGCGTCACGGATTGCTGCTCTCCTCGGACTGCCTTGCGTGACCTTTGCCAGCAAGCTGAGCGTCGAAGGCGATACCGTGAACGCGACTCGTAAGCTCGAAGACTGCCAGGAAGATGTAAGCGTAAAGGGGCCAGTCGTAATCAGTGTTCTGAGCGAGATCAACAAGCCGCGCATTCCTAGCCTGAAACAAGTACTGGGTGCGTCCAAGAAGCCGAACGAAGAGATTAAGCTCGCCGACCTCGCACTGAAGCCCGAAGACCTTCAGCCCAGGGCAGTGCGCAAGTCTGTAAGAGGCTTCTTGATGCAGCGCAAGAACGTGATCTACAAGGAATCCAGCGCGGCGGACAACGTTGCCAAGCTGAAAGCCAGTCTGGCCTCGGAAGGCCTTTGTTAGGAGCGCGAAAGATTATGGCAGGAATATTCATATTCTCGGAAGACAGTGCATTAGGTAAGCAGTTATTAACGCCAGCACTCGAACTAAAGAAAGCACTCAATCAGACGATTGTAGCCCTTGCGCTCAGCAACTCGGACGCAAAGGAGCTGGCAGCTCTCGGCGCTGACAAAGCGGTGGTGCTTCAATCTGAAAACAAGTGGGTGGACGGCTTGGCGGAAGCAATCTACACACAGGTGAGTAAATCGGAAGGTAGCGTTCTTCTGGTTGGTGGAACCCTCCGCGGCAAAGGCATCGCTGCATACGTAGCGGCAAAGATCAATGCCGGGATGGTCACAGATGCCAAGACTCTGAAGATTGAGGGAGGGAATCTCCTCGCCACGCGCGTTCTCTACGCTGGACTCGCAACGTGCGAGGAAGAGGTCGTCCTTCCCGCGGTCGCGACGATTCGGGCACGCACCTTCCTGGCGCCGGCGGCACCTACAACAGCAGGCACCGTTGAAACCGTAACAGTTGAAGGAGAGCCTCGGATCACGGTGGGCGCGGTGACCCCAACAGGCACGGCCGGTGTGAATATCAACGCGGCGAGCAAGTTGGTCAGCGTTGGTCGCGGCTTCCGCAAGAAAGAGGATCTAAAGCTCGCCGAGGATCTAGCCGCTGCACTGAAGGCGGAGTTGGCATGCACGCGCGGTGTTGCCGAAGACGAGCACTGGTTACCCATTGAACGCTACATCGGAATCAGCGGCCAGACCGTGAAGCCAGATCTGTACCTCGCCGTTGGATTGTCAGGGCAGGTTCAGCACATGGTTGGCTGCCGCGAGTCCAAGGTAATCGTTGCCGTAAACAATGACGAACGCGCCCCGATCTTTGAGGCAGCTGATTACGGAATTGTTGGCGATCTGTATGAAGTCCTGCCGCTGCTGACGGCCGCATTGGGAAAGTAGCGAACACACTATGGCTGAAGACAAGTTTGACGCAATCGTGGTGGGTGCCGGACCAGCTGGCTCGGCATGTGCCTATACCCTGGCGAAACAGGGAAAGAACGTTCTACTGCTTGAGCGCGGGAATGCTGCAGGGAACAAGAACGTATCAGGTGGCCGGCTGTACACCTACGCACTTGAGTTGCTGGAGCCCGGCATGTACAAGCGGGCGCCCCTGCAACGAAAAATCGTTCGTGAGCAGATCATGCTATTGAACGAGCGTGGTGCCACCACTGTCGACTATTTTAATCCGGGATTCGGCGAGGAGGTTCCGCAGTCTTACTCGGTCGTGCGCGCAGAACTAGACGAATGGTTCGCTGGCGAAGTCGAATCGCATGGTGCAACAGTTGCGAGCGGAGTTCTGGTCGACGAGTTGCTTGAAGAGAATGGGAAGATTGTCGGCATCCGCTCCGGGACTGACGAAATGCGGGCGGATATTGTCGTTGCCGCGGATGGCGTTAACTCCTTGCTGGGGCAAAAAGCGGGCCTCTTTCCTGATGTGACAGCGCACGCCGTCGGTCTCGGAGTGAAAGAAACCATCGAACTGCCCGACAATCTCATCAGCGCGCGCTTTGGAGTAAAAGACGACGAGGGCGCCGCTCGTGTCGCTATTGGCTGTACCGATGGGATCTCCGGCGGAGCATTTCTCTACACGAACAAGGGAAGCATCTCAATCGGCATCGTGTTCAATCTGGTCCAGGCAGCAAAGCAAAAGCGTCAGGTGCAGGACATCTTTCAGGATTTCAAGATGCATCCGGCAATCCAGCCGCTGATCGAAGGCGGAACAAGCGTTGAGTACGGCGCCCATCTGGTACCGGAACTTGGCTACATCGGCATTCCCAAGCGATTGCACCGAGAAGGATTTCTGGTTGTCGGTGACGCTGCCCAATTCGGCATCAACACTGGACTAATCATCCGGGGCATGGACTTGGCGATTGTAAGTGGATTGGCCGCAGGTCAGGCCATCCTGAAATCTTCCAATCCATCTGAAGCGGGCGAGCTCTATATGAAGCAGCTCGAAGCCCTACTGCTCGTGGCAAACCAGCGCGCATATCAGAACTTCCATAACATCTTCGAAATCTCACGGATATTTAATGAGTATCCCAAACTTGCCAATGAGGCCCTGCAATTTCTTTTCACCGTGGACGGCAAAGTCCCAAAGCCAATGCTGAGAGGCTTGTTAGGTGTGCTGAGGAAGAACGCGACCTTCGGTCAATTAGCTGCTGATGGCTGGAAAGCGTATCGAAGCTTATGAGCATTAAGAAGCTAGGTCCTGAAGAACTGCTTGCCTTAGACAAATTCAGCGTGGATGAGGGCCATCCCCACATTGTCGTCGACAAAGCTATTTGTGCAACGTGCACTGGCCAGGTTTGTCTGGTTGTGTGCCCTGCGCGCTGCTACCGACTGAAGGACGGCGCAGTCAACTTCGAATATGCCGGCTGCCTTGAATGCGGTACTTGCCGAGTGATGTGCACGGAAAAGGGTGTTACCAGTTGGAACTATCCGCGGGCCACATTCGGGGTCACGTTCCGTTGCAGCTAGAACGAACGAATTTTACCGTTGCGGTGATTCTTACCGCGACAAGAGGAGAAAAGCAATGTCCACAACCACAGTTCCGGCAGTTCCCACTTTTACAGTTGGCCAGACATGCACCTACACCCAGCTGATTGACGACAAACTCGTGCACGCGTTCGCCGACCTTACGGGCGATCACAATCCAATTCACGTGGACGATGCGTTCGCGAAAAAGACCAAGTTTGGCCAGCGCATCGCTCATGGCGGCATCCTGTTCGGAATCATCTCCAAAGTACTCGGAATGGATATGCCGGGCGTGGGCACGGTCTATCTGACGCAACTTGTGAATTTCCGCGCCCCTGTATTCATCGGAGACACGGTCACGCTGGTAGCAACGATCACAGATCTCATGCCGAAGTCAGTTGCGAAAATCGGCGTTGTCATCAAGAAGCAGACTGGTGACGTCGTGATGGACGGTTACGCAGAAGTTAAACTGCCCGGCTGGCTTACGCATATTAAGTAGGCTCGTCGTTCCACGTTCTTTCTCTCGAAACGGTCAGAGGAAGACTGCAGAAAAGTAGCGGTGCCAAGGGATGGAGATCGGGATGCGTAGCACGGTAGTGAGCGGATACCCGATCCCATCTTAATGGCCTGCAATAAAACTAATTAATGTCGACTGGAGCCGAGTTCAAGTCTCGCAGTTGCTGCTAATTTCTGGGAGGAACTCATGAGTTTCATAGTCTGTCTCGCGGCCCTTTTCTTCCTTATGTTCGTTGCGTATAAAGGTTTCAGCGTCATTCTCTTTGCGCCTATCGCATGTTTGTTGGCCGTCCTCTGTACTCATCCCCATCTTGTGCTTCCCGTTTACAGCAACATGTTCATGGAAAACATGGTTGTATTCATAAAGAACTACTTCCCGGTGTTTATGCTGGGAGCAATCTTCGGAAAGCTTATTGAGATCTCCGGCTTTGCCAAGTCGATCGTGCATTCGGTTGTAAAGTTGCTCGGTCCCTCGCGCGCCATGCTATCGATTGTTATCGTATGTGCTTTGCTTACCTACGGTGGTGTGTCCCTGTTTGTTGTGGTGTTCGCCGTCTACCCGTTTGCTGTAGAACTATTCCGCGAAGTAAATATTCCGAAGCACCTCATTCCGGTAACGATTGCCATGGGCGCGTTCACCTTCACCATGGACTCACTGCCCGGCACCCCGCAGATTCAGAACATCATTCCGACAACATTCTTTAAGACTAATGCTTATGCTGCTCCCTGGCTTGGCATAATTGGCTCACTATTCATTCTCGTGGTGGGGATGACATTTCTGGACTGGCGCCGCAGACAGTGCGCGAAAGCTGGCGAGGGTTATGGAACCGGCCACATTAACGAACCGGAGCCGATCGCTCTGACTGAGTTGACCAATCCCTGGATCGCGATCCTGCCGCTGTTTGTTGTAGGGGTGATGAACCTCGTGTTCACGCGGCTCATACCCAAGTTGTACGGCGACACCATGATCGTGCAGCTTACGGACTCTGCTAAGCCAATTGTGGTCCCTGTCGCAAAGATGGTCGGAGTCTGGGCGGTAGAGATTGCGCTGGTACTTGGCATTCTCACAGTGGTGATTTTCAGCTGGAAGAAAGTGCATTCGAGGTTCGCGGATGCTACCAAACTCGCCATCGGTGGCGCATTGCTGGCATCGCTGAATACAGCATCTGAGTACGGATTCGGCACTGTGATCGCTGCATTACCGGGTTTCTTGGTCATCCGAAATGCCTTGGCACACGTTCCCAACCCGCTCATCAAAGAGGCTGTCAGCGTCAACGTCTTGGCAGGAGTTACAGGGTCTGCATCTGGCGGTATGAGCATCGCGCTGGCTGCCATGTCCGACCAGTTCATTGCGGCCGCCAATGCCGCTCACATTCCTATGGAGGTTCTGCACCGCGTAGCCTCCATGGCAAGTGGCGGTATGGACACGCTTCCTCACAACGGTGCCGTGATTACGCTACTCGCCGTATGTGGACTTACCCATAAGCAGTCGTACAAGGACATTTTCGCCGTTACGTGTATTAAGACGATGGCATGTTTCGTGATTATCGGGGTGTATTACTTGACTCACCTCGTATAGCGAAAACAACGGGACGAGTGTTCCGTGGGCATCGCGCAATCAGCAAGGCGGCAGATCGGATACGGCGAAACTGTATTTATCGCTATTAACAGTTACTTGTGGATAATCGGTCGATTTTGGGGAGCGTTGGACGACACAACCAAGAGATGGCCACGGCACTGTCACTTGCGCGCGGCCAAGGATTAAGTTGACCTGCGTTACGATTTTCCAAGTGGTTGCTGTATCTTGGAGCAAAGGTCGGACTTGCGGATTCGGGCGGAATCTTGCCGGGGACGCCAACAAAACAAACAACGTACAAGTGCTGCTCACCGCTGCCGTTCGGCAGTGGTGCCGCTGTGGATACGATAAGCGCTCGTTTCTACTTTCCCCACGGTTCAGCCTCGTATGTTCGGGTTTGGAAGTCTTGTCGGCCAGCATTGCTTCGCGGTCGGCCTCTATAAGTTCTTTCCGCCTCGACATCCAGAATCGACACTGAAAAATGTTCTGTTGATCGCGGATTAGGGGACGTGGTACTAGTGAGCAGCTCTTTTCTTATCGACCAGCGACGCATTTGTGGATGGAGTACGGGGAATATGCACACCGAGAGCAGAGAAAAAGGCGAGCTGTCCCGGCCAAGTTCGGACTCGCCGGGTGTCGCTCCCGAGTCGGGCATCGCTGCACGGATGTTCTCTTTCCCGGGAGTTCTGGCGTGTTCGCTTACCTATCTGGTCTATTTGTTTTCGAGACGCAACATCGCCGATCCAGACCTCTGGTGGCATCTGCGGAATGCACAGCATCTGTTCACAACAGGCCATCTTCCGGTAGTCGACTCCTATTCTTTTACCGCCCCGGGAGCCGCCGTGATGCCGTTCGAGTGGCTGTCGGAACTACCCTATTATCTAGCGTACAAACTCGCGGGCCTTTCCGGAGTCTTCTGGCTCGTCTTCCTCCTGGTCAGTGCGATTGTGCTGGGCATCTTCCGTCTCAGTTACCTTGCGAGCGATGATGTAAAGAACTCTTTCGTGGTCTCGGTTGCGGGAGCAGTTCTCGCTGCTGTTTCCATTGGTGCCCGTACTCTGTTGTTTGGGTGGTTGTACCTCGTTATGCTGCTGTTGATTTTGGACGCGGTGAGGAACGGCAAGCGGAGGTGGCTCTGGCTGGTACCTCCTCTATTTTGTCTCTGGGTGAATTCGCACGGTTCGTGGCCACTGGGCATGGTTGTGTTCGGCATTTTCATCGCCTCCGGCCTGGTGGAAGGAACTTGGGGAAACGCCTATGCAACGCGTTGGTTATCGCCACAACTGCGGAGCCTGTTCATAACGGCCGCAGCATCTGTGGCGGCTGTGTTCATCAACCCATCCGGTTACCGTCTTGTTCTTTATCCCTTCAAGGTGATGCAGGGCGTGGGGTCTGGGCCAGGTGGCATCACAGAGTTTGCCTCAATCGATTTTCAGACGCCCTGGGGCAAGGTCGCGATGGTGCTGATTCTGGGAACACTGTTGATTGCCATCTTCTCGCGAGAGCGCTGGCGGTTGGACGAAGTTGCGTACATGGTGGTCACCCTGTATTACTCTCTGACCTACGTCCGATTCATGTTTCTTGCAGCAATCCTGGCGGCTCCCATCTTCGCCAAGCGACTCAAACTGATGACGCCATATGACGGCGGCTCCGACAATCGTCGGCACAACGCCGTGGCTCTCGCAATCTTGTTCTCTTTGTTCATCATCAGCACGCCCCGTGGAGGCCGGTTCCAAAGTACTGTCGATTATCCAGAGGGCGCTGTTGCTTACATGCAAGCAAACGGAATCCACGGGAAGGTATTACATGATTGGGCGTGGGGCGGATACCTGATCTGGCATATGCCGGAGTTGAAGGTCTTCATCGATGGACGCGGCGACCCTTATGGCCCAACGGGAGTATTTGCAGATTACTTGGCAGCCATCTCCAATGAGAACGCCCAGGCCGTGCTCGACAAGTATCAGGTTGAATATGTGCTGATGCCAGTGCAGAGCCCGCTCGCAATGGAGCTGAAACGCGATCCGCTATGGATCGTGCAATACAGTGACAAAACTAGCGTCCTGCTTCATCATTCGTCACATTCCGAAGCCCTCTTTTTGGGCAGGCATGATTGAAAGGCAACGGATTCGCTGCCCTCCCTAATCTGCGGGACATTGCATGTCGTTTCTCACCATGAAATAGAAACTCCAGATTTGTGGCGGGTTCAAGTTCAGGAAGCGGCATGCACGGTAATGTCGCACGATGTAGTCGGCAAGCGGGTCTGACGCAATTGCCCTGTCAGGTGTTGAAGGCCAAGTCTCAGGAATTTTATCCGCAGCAAAAGTAGTATCCAGCAAAACGAACTGGGTCCGGTCGAGGTCGCGGATTGCAGACTCGTATTGCTCGGCGGTGGCCATTCCCGGTTGGAGGAAGTCGAAGCGTGTCGGATTTGCTGTTCCGGTCAGGAAGTTGTACATCGGCTGATAAGGATGAACGTACAGAGGCTGGCCCTCGGCTACATGGCGTTCAACATACGGAACGACCTCGTCGCGATAGCCAAATCTCACTGTGCCGCGTCGAGTTTCGGTTCGCGCAGTGTGGCGCAGCGCGTTGAGTATTGGAATCATGCCGAAACCTGCAAAGGAGAAAAGCAGAAGACATGCGACTAGCGGGCGCGCTCGATACAAAGTCTTCAGGCGGGGCTGATTGATGTTCAGTATCGATGGCACGAGGTAGACGAACAGAGGAGCGAGGTAGAACAAGCGGTGTGTGTCACGTCGTCCGGTTGCGAGGAACGCGAGGAAGGCTCCAAAGAAGACACTGCCACCGAGTACTTGAAGGTCCAGCGCGGCTGATGGTGCGGATTTGTACCGCTGCGGCATTGCATAAACAGTCGACGCCAAAACCATCAGCGAAAGCACGGAAATCAACAGCATCGGCGCACTAAAGAATGCAACCAGGAGGCGTCCGCCCAACGAACCCGTCAAATACAAGTCGCCGAGATTGCTGATGGGAACCCATCCGAAGGTCACGCGGTTGACCGTTGAGTAGTGACTGGCAGGCCATAGCAAGGAATCGAGCATCGCCTTCAATGCATGCTGCGAGGCAAAATAGGCGAAAGTGAATGTGAGCGGAATTACGAACCCCGCTGCTGCCCAGCAGAGTTTGGCAAATGAGTCCGTCCTCCGGCTGTGAGGTCGCACCATGAAAATTGCTGCAGCTATCACCAGTCCCAACAACACTCCGGCTCCCCTCGACTGTTCGATCAAACAGGTTGAAGCGGCGGAAAATCCTGTGAAGAAAGACCAGCTACGGGAGGGCGCCTCCAACGCCCGTTGTGCACAGTAGAGAGTGATCGAGGCGAGCAGCATGCTATCCCAGTTATGCAGCACAAGGAAGCGAAATGGCATGCATCCCAGAACAAGCAGCGCAGCCGCAAACAATGCAGTCGATCGATCATAAAGACGACGCGCAAGGAGATAAGTTATAGCTCCGAATATGCCGGCATAAACCAGGAGGACGCTCTTGGCAACCACATAAGACGCGCCGAACAGCTTGAACCATGTTGCCATCAAGTACGGGGAACCAGGCATGATGAAAGTGAAGTAATCCCGATAGGGAAGTTGTCCCCTGAGGATTCGCTCTGCGGCCACGAGGGTGAACCCATCATCGGCGTTGAATGAGACAAAGTCGCGCAAGGGCCAGAGAAAGAGACCGGCAGCGAAAAACACAGCCACAGCCGTGAAGAGTTCACCCCTGCTCTTTTCGGGAACGAATGAAACCGGCGAATCGATCTTCGGAAGTTTGAGCTTTGCCGTAGCCAAAGTCACCATGAAAGACAGCAACTGGTTAATGAGCAGCGGTTTGCATGTGGGCGGGAAGAGAGAAGACTCAGCGGGTACCAGTCACTCGCCGAGTCTATGAAGCAAGAACCGTTGCATCGTCAAGTTGTCCTGTTGGGGATCAGCTTAGCTGTATTCAACTGGTTCGTAATCGAGGTGAAAATGTCGCTCAGCTTCGTGACGCTCTGGCCCGACGTGCAGCCGCCTTTTCCGCTGGTGGCGTCGGTATAGAACTGTTGGGCGGTAGAGGCCATGTTACTCATCGTCGAGCATGGGGTTATGCCGCTAGTATCAGTGCTGCAGCCCGAGGTTGACGATCCGTACGCAATTGAGAACACGGTGGTTCCCGCTGCCGTAGCGGCCTTGGCCGCCGTCACGGCCTGTTGGCACTCATTCTGTGGGGAGAAGTACACCCCGCCGGAGTCATAAGTGCAGTTTTTGCCTTTGGAATCGCAAATTTCTGGGATCATCTCGCTCGACTGAGAATTCGCGTCGCCGTCGCTGAGGATAATCATCACGTTTGTTGAAACCGGACGGGCAAGCTGCGCAGCAGCCAGAGCCGCCTGTGCGTTGTAGATTACACCCGCGAAATAGGTGCCCGAGCCCCCTGGGGTGGTAATACAGTTTGGACTACCGGATTTTGAATTTGTGTTGGTAGCCAGTACGAGGTCGGACGTGGGGTTCAGCGTGTTTGCGGCGCTCAGGTAATCGTATAGGAAGCTTCCGGTCCCTGGAGCCGGAACGATCTGATAGGAGGCAGCTGGGGGTGTTGTACCGTCTGGCAGTTTCGAACCGTTCGGCAATACTGTACCGTCTGCCGCATTCTTATAGTAGTGCACGGTCTTGATGGTTCCACCGCCGCAATACTCCGCCGCATCCGTACTGGCCTGCACGGGCGGATATGTATACATGGCAATCTGATCCACCGGGTTGGACGTACAGTTGTATACGCCCCCTTGGCAAGGCGCGAGCTGGACCATTAAAGTCTGAACACCCATTAAAGCGCAACTGATCTTGGTGTAGGGGTTAGCGCAGTTGGTGCCACCGTCCTCCGTGGAGCCCATCGAAGCCGTTGTGTCGAGGATGATTGCCATGTTGTAAGGGGGAGGCAATCCTCCCCTCATGGCCGCGGTTGAAGTTGCCGTAACCGTGACTGACCCCATGCCAAATAGCCCGGCAAAGCTCAGTGGAATCGTCGCCTGTTGCTTGACTTGAACGGCATTTGCAGTGCCTCCTGAGCCCTTCGGCGCACCGCTAAGTGAGACGCAGGCAATTCCCCACGGTGCGTTCGCCAGGGTAGTCAGGCACTCCGGCAAAGGATACCCCGATGCCATCGCCACGTTTCGTAGATTATTGAAGATATTCGTATTCCCGGTGGTGTTGACACTGCTGTAGAGCAACGCGGTGTTTTGCACCGTGGCGTACGTTGGAGAAAGCGTGGACAGGTTCTCCGCTCCCGCCATTGCGGCGGCATCGGTGGACATCTTGAGCTGATGATAGCCCAGATAAACTTGAGCAAAATCCACTGCGAGACTAGCGACCGCTAGAAGCAGCATCAACGCGATCGCCGACATAATTAACATCTGCCCGTGTTGTTCCTTGTGGAAGCGGCATACCAACGACTCGAGCTTCTTAATCATTGGATCATCTCCGACACCCGCGCCTTTAGGACCAAGTTAGGAAATACGTTATACCCGTACATCGTGATGTTGAATGACGGCATGGAGACGATTACTTGAATGCTCCCGCCCTTTAACATTGAGCTATTCGAAGTCACACAGGTAAAGGCCGACCCTGTTCCCGTGAGCGGAGTACCAAAACTTGGAATCCCGGTTGTGGGCGGGGCAAACGCAAGCGAGTATCCGAGGCTAGCCACGGGAAGCCCCTGCTGGGCGGTCGTAACGGCGGTGACAATCAAAGAGCAGGGGTCGTTGCTCGGGACCTGTCCCCGGCTGACCGAGAGTTGTGCAGCGGCAATCTGAGCGCAATTCGTCAGTACCGAATACTGGTTGATTGCCAGCCCGACCGCGGCCATGCCCGTCACGAGCATCATCATGATCGGCAATACCAGCGAAATCTCAACCAGCGCATTGCCTCTCTGGTTGCGCGTCCGATCATTGTGGCACCTCTGCTTCCATCCAGACGCGGCTCCAGAGTTCGTGGCCAATGCCCATGCAGTGCTGCGACTCGTGTTCATATCCAAACCTCTTTCTTTGCCCTTATGCAGGATATTCACGCCCGAACGGCTGCTGCATCGCTCTTCGTGGAGGCTCCGGGAGATACTGGAAAACGCCAAATCACAACTCCGGACAACGAACTCCAGAGTCTCTGAAACAGATGTGATTCTGCGAGGGAAAGTTGCCAGTAATTAAGGAAAGAGTCAAGAATTTTCGTAGGCATAGACATGATTCCAATGTTTGACGACCCTCTTCGGGCGTAAGTCTGAACGTTCTGCTGGAGCATAAAGCCATGCCGGCCGCAGCGGAACAGGTTTCTTTAAATCTTGTCGGCCTATGCAGTATCTGATACAAGTCCATCTATGGCGGAAGATCTCCCGATCATGACCGAGTCGTCTGAAACGATGCCTCCCGAGGCGCCTTCGCTAGGGGTGGAACATGCCGGAAGATTCACGCGCTGGGTGTTGCCTTCCATTGCGGACCTGTTCTTCCTTGTGTTAGTTGGCATACTTGGATTCAGCCCGATGAGCGTCGCTTTGCTCGGCGACGCGGATACCGGTTGGCATATCCGTAGCGGCGATTACATTTTGGCGAATCACTCGGTGCCGCGCGTCGATTTGTTTTCTTACACCAGGGTCGGCCAACCATGGTACGCATGGGAGTGGTTGTATGACGTAGGCATCAGCTTGATTCATCGGGTCGCGGGGCTGAACGGCGTTGTACTCTTTTCCGCAGTGGTCATCGCCGCCACCTTCGCGCTTTTGTTTCGGTTTGTCCTGCGCCGAAGTGGCAGTTTTGCGATCGCCGTGGGACTGACCGTGCTCGCTTTCTCCGCCGCTCAGATCCATATGTTGGCTAGGCCGCACATACTGGGTTGGCTCCTTACGCTGCTATGGGTTGAAGCGTTATATCGATACGAGGAAGGGAAGCGTTCCGCGTTACTGTGGCTTCCGTCCCTGATGCTCCTCTGGGTGAATGTGCACGGCGGCTTTATTCTAGGCCTTGTGCTGCTGGCAGTGTTTGGCTCTTCCCGTATGTGGACCTACTTCTTCGCCCCTAGCGTCGCCGTCCTTCGACAGATCTTCGAACTGGCAGCCGTACTTGGCATATGCCTGGTAGTTACCTTGGCGACCCCGTATGGTTACCAGCTGCATGTGCATGTATATCAATACTTATCGAATACATTCCTGATGAACTCGATCAACGAGTTCATGTCGCCGGACTTCCATTTGCCGGGATATGGGTATTTCGAATTGTTCATCCTGTTGTCAGTCGTTGGAGCGATGCTGGCGCGTGGCCGTTCTTCGACAACCGACCTCTTACTCATATTGTTCTCAATCCACGCCGGTTTGTTGGCGGCTCGCAATATCCCTCTCGCTGTCATCCTCATGAGCTTGGCGTTGGGGCCGCTTTTAGCGGCCATCGGCTGCTCGGATGAGCGGCGCTATCCTAGCCCGGTCGCCTCCCTGCTTGACTTGGTTCATGACATTTCCGGAAATATGGGGCGCATGGAGAAACAGTTCCGCGGTCATGCGGTTGTGCTCGCCGTGGTGGCAATTTCGATTGGGATCGCTCTGAACGGAGGGCGCGTGCTCTCAGCCAAGGTTCTTTCTGCGCACTTCGATGAGAAAGTGTTCCCGGTGAGGGCGACCGAGTTCATCGCAGCCAAGGGTATTCATGACCATATGTTTAACCCGGATTATTGGAGCGGGTATCTCATCTACAAGCTCTATCCAGGGACGAAGCTCTACTTTGATGATCGTCACGACTTCTACGGCGAGGACTTCATCAAGGACTATCTGAAGGCCACGCATGGTGACTGGGATTGGCGAGTACCACTGGAAAAGTATGAAGTGAAGTGGGTGCTAATACCGGTTCATTCACCGCTTTCCAGTCTGCTAAAGGAAAGCGGGACGTGGCGCCTGGAATATGATGACGGCTTGGCGACTGTGTTCTCCCGCCTTCCATAAGGCAGATTTACCGATTATGTTACCTATGGTTACTTTCGACAGTTTCTCTTAAGAATGTGCTACTTATAGCTAACGTCTGTCCTGGCCGCGATCGTCATTAGTATTCCCTCAGCATTCGTTACTTGTTGGTTGTGACTCGCGGAGTCTCGCCATCCGTTGCCATGCGGCAATAACCTTGACATTTCAGAGTTTCTGGTACATATTGCGGCCCTGTTTAACTCCAAGGGCTTTCCGATGAGAGTCTGACCTTCTGGGCGGTCCTACTCTCTTGCACGAAGCACGCATGAGTTACTCTCCCCCGCATGCACGCCGAACAAAATAATTCATTTGTACATCTCTGGTTAGCAACTCTGCATCGAAACCTTTACTCCGTATTAAGGAGGGGTAGTTGAGATGAGAATTCTGAAAGCACTTCGCACTCTACATAGCGATGAGTCTGGTCAGGATCTGATCGAGTATGCATTGGTGGCTGCTCTAATCGCGTTCGCTGCGGTCACCACAATGCAATCGCTTGCTACTGCAGTTAATAACGCGTTCAGCAAGATTGGTTCCAACGTAGTTAGCGCAGTGGGTAGCTGAGGCGCTAGCCGGCGGGGGCATTCGGGCGCGTTTCACTTTCGCAGATGTATCGTGGCCCGGTCTTAAGGGCTTGGAAGTCCAACAATCAATTCATGAGGGGAGCTTCGAATGAAAGCTAAGATTCTGCACACTCTACGCAGCTTGCACAATGACCAGTCCGGTCAGGACTTGATTGAATATGCATTGGTGGCGGCCTTGATCGCATTTGCCGCAGTCACCACCATGGGCACGCTGGCCACAAACATCAATACGGCGTTTAGCAAGATCGGCTCGAAACTGGCTAGCGCCACTAGCTAACCAGTGTGAGTTGTTGTGCGGAGCTGCTGGTGCCTCATTAAGTCAGGGGTGCCGAACTGGTGCCAGAAGCGCACGCCCGAAATCTGGGTTTTGATGCGCTTCTGGCCTTCACCGACTCTCGCATCGTCTCTCTTCTCGTCAGTTCGTAAATAGAGATTCCCCTGCGGGCTGTTGAAAACAGGCAATTCATTTCACGGGTCTGGGTAACTTGATGACTGCGGAGTTTCTACTTATGGCGGGTGCTTTGACCGTCGCGTGCATCGGCGGTGTTACGGATGTGGCGACTCGCCGAATCCCTAACACACTCACCTATCTTGGAATGCTGATTGGCATAGCCGGAAGATGTGCAATGGATGGGTGGCATGGCTTGGGTGGCGCGATCGCGGGTGGACTGATTGGCGGCGGCGCATTTCTGGTCTTCTTTCTGCTTCACGCCATGGGTGCTGGAGACGTTAAGCTGATCGCCGCAGTGGGTTGTTTTGTCGGGCCGAGCACCTCCCTTCAGATCGTCCTTGCCTCCGCCATAGCCGGAGGGATATTCGCTATCCTCTTTTCACTTTGGCAGGGAAGACTGCGCACGGTTCTGCGAAACGCCACTGATCTGATCAAGTTTCATGCGGCTGTGGGAGCCGAAGTCCATCCAACCCTGAACCTTTCCAATCCGCAGTCGGTTCGCCTGCCGTATGGAGTCGCCATTGCTGCGGGGGTGTTGTATTCAGTTCTGGCTTTCTATTACCGAGGTGGCTTATGAACTCGAAACGAATTGCGCTCGCATTTGTACTCGCCGTGGCCATCGCAGGAGTGATTACCTACGTATTCTATGCGCGCGTGCGCATACAGCAGGGCCAACACAGTACGGTTGTGAAGGTGGTGGCCGCAACAAAGTCGCTTTCGGCCGGTTCTCCCATCGGCGCCGACTGCGTTGGGTTGATCGACTGGCCCGCCAACATGCCCTTGAATGGCGCGTTCACCAAGCCGGAAGAGGTGATCGGTCGTTCACTGATTTACCCAATTGATGAACATCAGCCAATCCTTGAGCACGATGTCGCTTTGGCTGGGTCTGGAATCGGATTAACCGTCAAGATTCCCGAAGGGATGCGCGCTGTTTCGGTGCGGTCCAATGATGTGGTCGGCGTGGCCGGGTTCCTTTATCCAGGTTCGCATGTCGACGTGCTCGTGACTTCGAAGGTAGACAATTCCCCATCCCCGATGACGCAGACCGTGCTTCCGAACGTCGAAGTGCTGGTCGCTGGACAGAAGATTGAGCCCGATCCCACGGGCAAGCCTGAGACAGTCAATGTGGTGACGTTGCTCCTCAAGCCTGAGGACGGCGAGAAGTTGGTTCTTGCCTCTAGCCAGGGTTCGATCCAGTTTGTGCTTCGCAACGGCGCTGATCAGAAGAGCCCTGAAACCAAGCCAGTGGATATGACGGACTTGATGACAGGGCGTAGCAAACCTGTAACCGAAAAGAAGGTTGTGGCGAAAGCACCACCGCGCGTCGTCGTGAAACAGGTTGTGACTTATGAAGTGGAGACCGTCGCTGGCAGTAAGCGCTCGGTCGATAAGTTTGAGTAACTATTGAAAATCCACAAAAGAGGAAAACTCGAAATGCGAGCACTTTACCCTGTGGTTCATTCGGCAGTTGCTCTTTTACTGTTAGCTGGGACAATGCAAGCGGCGGGTGATCGGAAAGCGGAACAGCAGTCATCCCCCACACCAGCAGCTGAAACGCCTGCGCAGGCCCAGCTCGCTCAGCCCTCATTGGCTCCGGAAACGCAGTCGGTGCACATACAGGTGGGCAGGTCGATTGTTCTCAATACCCAGTCGCGCCTTCGACGGATTGTTGTCAGCAATCCCAATGTGCTGGATACGGTAACGGTCAGCACAACCCAAGTTGTTGTCACGGCAAAGATGCCTGGCAGCAGCAGCTTGGTTCTGTGGGATGAAGGCTCAAACGCCAGAATTCTCGATGTCTATGCAGATATCGATGTTTCCGGACTCCGCGACGGAATCAGGTCAGCGTACCCCAACGAATCAGTGCAGATTGATGTAGAACAGGGGCGAGTCCTGGCAAGCGGAAAAGTCTCAAGCAAAGCATCTGCAGACAATGTTCTGAAGATGGCAAGCGTCTATTCGAAGGACGTTGTCGATTCAATGACGATTGTTCCGCGGCACGAAAAGCAAATCATGCTAAGAGTGCAGTTCGCGGAAGTGGACCGCATTAAGTTGGACCAGTTCGGCATTAATCTTCTGAGTACAGGTGCTGCCAATACGCCGGGAACAATTTCGACTGGACAGTTCGGCCCTCCGTCGCTTGGTACAACTGGGTCAATTACGGGTGTGATTGGTGCTTCGGTTACGGGGACAAGCACAAGCTTGTCAACCAATGATCTGTTGAACATCTTCCTCTTTCGTCCCGATCTCAATTTGGGCGCAACGATCAGGGATCTTCAGCAGAAGAATGTCGCGCAGATTCTGGCAGAGCCGAATCTCATGGTGCGCAGTGGGGAGTCCGCCAAGTTCCTGGCGGGTGGTGAGTTCCCGTTCCCGGTTGTACAGGGCGGAACTACGAGTGGCGTTGCTGTGACAATTCAGTTCCGCCCGTACGGCGTGAAACTGGAGTTTACTGGCACAATTGAAGGCGACATCATCCGTTTAAAAGTCTCACCTGAAGTAAGCACGCTGGACTACACGAACGCAATTACGCTCTCCGGATTCACGGTCCCCGCCATCTCGACTCGCCGGGCAGATACGGAAATCGAGTTACGGAACGGCCAGAGCTTCGGCATCGCCGGGCTGCTTGATAGGCGTACCACGGCGCAGCTCAGCAAAGTACCAGGGATTGGGGATATCCCGATTCTCGGGGCCCTTTTTCGATCAAGGTCAATTAGCAAGACCAATACTGAGCTTTTGGTCTTAGTAACGCCGGTCATCGTGGATCCCCTGGCTGAGAACGTAGCTGTGCCTCCATTGCCGGCAATGCCGATTCACAATTTAGAGAACAGGGAGTTCGATCGGAAGGTTGATAGCAAGTCGGACCCGAAAGCAACTAACAGCAAGTAACAACAGGGGGACTGCACCTTGAGCACCTTTCTTTCTGAAGCATCTCGGCGCACGCTGGGGATTGTAACGGTCTCTGTGGATACACAGGCCGCGTCAGGCCTGCGTGAGATCGTGGATTCGCTTCCCGGACTTGAGATCAATGGAGAGCTCAAGAATTGGGAGGCAAGTGAGGCCGCGTTGATGCAGGAACTGCAGCACCGCCAGCCCGACATATGCATCATTGACTTTGATAGCAATCGGGAAGTCGCCGTGTGGCGGGCCGAACAAATCAAGAGGGTTCTGCCGGCGATGGCTGTGTTCGCACTCGCAGCAGATGCCAATCCCGATCGCATCATAGAGGCCATGCGAGCAGGATGTTCGGAGTATCTGCTCAAACCACTTGCACGTGACCGGGTCGTTGAAGCCTTGGTTAAACACGAAAAGCGACTAAGGGAGCGAGTGGCGCCGGTGAAAAGGGGCAAGGTCTTTGCTTTCGTCGGAGTCAAGGGCGGCACCGGTGTTACCACCCTCGCCACTCATATAGCTGCTTTCGCTGCGGAGAGCGGCGTAAGGACCCTCCTGATTGATCAGCATCCGGATCTGGGTGATATATCGGTGTATCTGAAGCTGGGGGAGCAACGGTACCACTTCTTTGAATTGGTGCACAACGTTCACCGCCTCGATTCCGAGTTGCTTCAGGGATTCATTGTGAAGCACCCATCCGGGCTGCATGTGCTGACCGCACCCGACTCATTCGATTCTGGGACGAAGGAATCAGAGGCAGCTCTCGAGAGCACGCTCGATTTTCTTCGCGAAGAGTATGAACTGGTTTTGATCGATTGTGCGCCTGGATTGAATGCTTACAACATCGGTGCCATCGATCGCGCGGATGCGGTGTACCTGATTGCTGCTCCCGAACTGCCTTCAATCCGGAACCTGGTCCGTTACCTTGAGCATCTGAAGCGTTTCAATTGCGCTCCGGAGAAGACGCGCGTTGTTATTAACCGCTATGACAAGCGAGCAGCTATCAAGGACGATCAGATAGAGAAGACAATCCGAATGCCGATTTCATTTCTGGTGCCGAATAGCTACGCGGAAGTGATTAACGCGATTAACACGGGCACACCTATTTCTTCAACGGCCAGATCGGACTTGGCAGTAACATTCCGGCGATGGACAGATACGTTGGTTGAGAAGTCTGCGCAAACGCCCGTCAAACAAGAACCAAAGCGCCGGTTCGGAATTCTCGGCCTATAGGCTTTAGCCAGGAAGAGGGACAATGGCACAATTCGAAGAAGATAGGGCGGGAACCGTTAGCGCAGTGGAAGCCGAACGATGGGCAAGGAGGGATCTGAAGCCCAAGGCTTACCAGGAGATTAAATCAGCTCTTCACCGGGATCTGCTCAGCCGCATTGATCTCGAGAAACTGAATTACCTCGACGATAACCACGCACGAAACCAGATTCTGGCTGTAATTCAAGACTTGGTGTCCCGCTCGAATACTCCTTTGAGCGCTACCGAGCGGGAGCGGTTGTCGCGAGAGGTGCTGGATGAGGTCTTTGGCCTTGGCCCCCTGGAGCCTCTACTGCAGGATCCGACGATCAGCGACATTCTGGTGAATACGTTCTCCAGCGTTTACGTTGAGCGTGCAGGCCTCATCGAAGAGACGAAGGTTGTCTTCAAAGATAACGTTCATCTCATGCACATCATCGATAAAATAGTCTCCGCCGTGGGCCGCAGGGTGGATGAGTCATCGCCGATGGTGGACGCACGTCTGCCTGATGGTTCACGCGTAAATGTGATTATTCCTCCGCTCGCCGTGGATGGTCCGATCCTGTCGATACGCCGCTTCGGAACCATTCCTCTGGAAATGGAAGATCTGCTTGCCAACCACACCATGACGCCGCAGATGCGAGATCTCCTGCAAGGAGCGGTGAAGGCGAGGCTCAACGTTGTCATCTCCGGCGGGACAGGTTCCGGAAAGACGACGCTGCTGAATGTGCTTTCGCGATTCATCTCCGAAAGGGAGCGGATCGTCACCATCGAAGATTCTGCCGAACTGCAGATGAAGCAGGAACACGTGGTGCGCCTGGAGTGCCGTCCGCCGAACGTAGAGGGCAGGGGTGCGGTACATCAGCGCGAACTCGTTATCAACTGTCTTCGTATGCGTCCGGACCGCATCATCGTTGGCGAGGTTCGTGGCGAAGAAGCACTGGATATGCTTCAGGCGATGAACACAGGCCACGACGGTTCCTTGACGACCATTCACGCCAACAGCCCGCGTGACGCAATCGCCCGCATGGAAACTATGGCTCTGATGGCGAACCTGAACCTTCCGGAAAAAGCCATTCGTCAACAGATTGCTGCCGCGGTCAACATTATCGTTCAAGTGTCACGTCAGAGCGATGGCACCAGACGCGTTACGCACCTGAGCGAGATCACAGGCATGGATCAGGAAGTGGTCAGCATGCAGGACATTTTCCGCTTCGAGAAACGTGGAGTAGGGATTAATGGCCGCGTTCTGGGACGCTTCTACTCGACCGGAGTGGTGCCGAGATTCGCAGACAAGATCACAGCGTCGGGTATTCCGGTTCCATCCAGTCTTTTCGACATGTCGGTTGAAGTTTAGTTTGCTTGGAGAGGTTCACCGATGCTGATCCTACTGTTTGCAGTGCTGATGATCGAAGTGTTCTTCGTCGTAGTGCTGGCGACGAAGCCGTCCAAGGAAGAGGTAAACCTCGGGAAGCGCCTTGCCGGACTTGATCGTGGGAACATTGCCGAGCAGGTAATCGATTCGGACATTCTAAAGCGAGAAGCCTTCAGCGACCTTCCTCTCGTGAACGCGATATTGCGGCGCATGAAACTCGCCGCCAGCATCGATGTGTTGATCAAGCAATCGAATTCCAGTTGGACCGTCGGAAGGGTTCTGTTTGGGTCACTGGTGATCTTCGTGATCGTTGGAGCTCTCGGTGCAGCTTGGATGCATAGCCCGCCCATCGGCGTGATGCTTGGGATTGTGGCCGCGACTGGTCCCTATTTCTCGTTGGTTCTGAAGCGGAAGGCGAGACTAGATCGCTTCGCGGCCGTATTGCCGGATGCGATCGATCTCATGGCGCGTGCGTTGCGTGCCGGGCACGCCGTCACCGCTGCAATCGAGATGGTTTCTCGCGAGGTTTCCGATCCGGTGGGTCCGGAATTTCGCCGAGTCTTTGAGGAGCAGACCTTTGGCCTACCGATTCGCGAAGCACTAGTGAACCTTGCGGAGCGAATCCCGATTGCGGACCTGCAGTTTCTGGTTACCGCCATGCTGGTACAAAAGGAAACCGGTGGCAACTTGGCCGAAGTGCTCGATAAGGCTGGAGCTGTCATCCGTGAGCGTGCGCGCCTCCTGGGCCAGTTAAGAATCTATACGGCGCAGGGGAGAATGACCGGTTGGATTCTGGGCTTGTTGCCATTCATCGTCTTCATCGCGATGAACTTTGCCAATCCCAGCTACGCACGCACCCTGCTCAATGACCCAATTGGACGTAAGGCGATCTGGTTTGGACTTGGAATGATGGTTATTGGCGTTTGGACGATACGTAAAATCGTGGACATTAAGGTATAAAGCCATGGTCGGAATTGTACTTGCATTCGTATTGGTCTTCGGGCTCAGCCTCGCTCTCCTGCTGGTAGTAATGGGCGGGAGCAATCCATTGGCCGCCAGGCTGACCGAAATAGCCATGGTGTCGAGGGACACTCCAGCTCCACGCTCCAATATTGAGCTGACGTCGCGGTTCACGGAGTTGTTTGCTCCACTGCGTAGATTGGTGGGGCTTGCAGACGATGGCGAGGTGGCGCGCCGCATGACTGCCGCCGGTTATCGCGATCCTGCTTACCTGGAGCTTTATTACACGGCAAAGCTCTTGGGGCCGGTTGTGGCCGGACTTATTGCAGGTTTCCTGCTCCGCGGCGTGAATGTTTTCCTCTGGTTCATCATCATGGCGGCGATCGGTTTCCTCGCCCCCGATTTCTGGTTGACGGGTGCAGTAACGCGGCGGCGTGAGAGAATTCGTCTCGCGCTTCCAGACGCCCTTGATCTTCTCATTATCTGTATGGAGGCTGGCCTCGGCATGGATCAGGCGTTGATCCGAATTGGCGAGGAACTGCGTCTCAGCCACAAGGATCTAAGCGACGAGCTATTACTCATCAGGCTGGAACAGCGTGCAGGCAAGCCGCGTATTGAAGCATGGCGTAACCTGGCGGACAGAACCAATCTCGAAGTGTTCCGTTCGTTCGTCAACATGCTGACGCAGACGGAACGATTCGGGACACCACTTTCGAAGTCCTTGGGCTATTTCGCAGATTCCTTGCGTACGAAGCGTCGGCAGCAGGCAGAAGAGATGGCGGCAAAAACAACGATCAAGCTTGTTTTTCCGCTGGTGTTTTTCATCTTTCCGAGTATCTTTATCGTGTTGTTGATGCCAGCGATTTTGTTGATCAGTAAGAGCTTCATGAACAATTTCGGGCAGTAAACTTGAGAAAACGGGAGACGGTATATCTATGGATACGGTTATGGTCGTTCGCATTATCTCCGGTGTCTTGTTTGTGGTTGTTCTCTTCATTTTGATCCAGCGCCGGAAGAATCGCGCAACGCGCGGGTAACACCCAGGAGTAGCCGTTGGATAATTCTTGCGAGGTGGTTCGTGTGTATAACACGACCAAGAAAAGCTGCCTTGGTGAACAGATCGGAATGGCCGATAGCAGCTTGCGGCGCCTGGTAGGTTTACTTGGGAAGCGCTCTCTGGCTCAGGGGTGCGGGTTGTTCATCGTGCCCTCACAGGCGATTCACACGGTTGGAATGGCTTTTCCGATCGACGTGATATTCGTGGATAAAAAGTACAACGTGTTAGGCGTACGTGAGGCCGTGCGTCCATTTCGCGTTACCCGAATTTTCTGGAAATCTCTTGGAGTGCTTGAACTGCCTGTTGGCACCATTCGCGATTCACATACGCAAGTGGGGGATCAGTTGAAGGTCGACTTCAGCAACTGAGCGGAAGAGGCCCAGGCCGGGCATACTCCACAATGTTACAAGTCAGCTCCCGAGAGGGAGCTTTTTATTGCCGACTGCGCGCTACAACAGTCCGCCGGTTTGCAGAGTTAGCGCGCTGAGGGCCAACTCCAGCTTGGCAATTGCCTGATCCAACTCAGGGTGATGCTCCAATTCCTGCTGGAGAGCAGTCAAGAGTTTGTGAGCGTCTGCAACTTGCTCTGCTGCTTTTTTCTGTGCTGGGCCTGGCGTGGGTGCATCTGGAAGATTCATGGCACGCTCCTTAGGTTTCAATTATCGCCGATAACCCGAACGCTTGCAGGCTTTCTTCGTAACTGGTCGATGCTACTTACTCTCCCGGCACGGAGTTCACTGGAACGCCAAGCAGAATTTTCACCGGTACCTTGCTGCCATCCATCTCCGCTGGTCGGAATGTCCACTTCTTAAGAGCCTCCAGCAGTGATTCATTCAAACCGGGTTCCGGGCTTTGCATGATTCTCATGTCCTCAAAGCGTCCCTGTGGGCTGATGACTGCGAAGACCACAATGGTGCCGCCACGTCCTCGCCATGCAACTTCCGAAGAGAAGTGAGGTAGTATCTTCAACGTCGCATAGGGAGGCACTAGCAAGCCGTGCGGAGCGGCATAGGATAGGCCCGCTGCTCGCTCCGAGCGCAACGCGTACTGCATGGTCCAACTCGATCCTCTTGCGCCTGCGTCAGCCATGTCGAGATAGACCGTGTACGAGGCCTCATCGCGGAAGACTCCAAAGTCCTTGAAGCCTCCTCCGCTCGCTCCACTCGCAATGATGGTTATGCCATAGTTGGCCTGTGGCGGGGCCGCGCCGGTAGTTGACGCTCTTGCCTCGCCTCTTCCGCCGCTGCTGCCCCCCTGAATTGTGATGTACGGAAATGGGCTGTTCCCGGAGCCCGTTCCTAGGCCACTCCCCTTGCCTGCGCCAGAGCCGCTTCCGGAGCTATTTCCGTGTCCTCCAGTCGCATCGCCAGTTCCTGTGCCAGAGCCGGGGTGACCGCTTCCCTTGTCTGATCCTGTACCTGCGCCTGTGCCATTGCCTCCAGATGCTTTACTTCCGTTGCCCGTGCGCACGCCGCTGCCTGCGCCAGAGCCACTGCCTCCTCCGCTGATGCCTGATGTGCCACCGGTTCCTGGCATACCCTTCGCATCCGTTCCGCCACCAGCGCGCACCACGGCCACTTGTGGACGAGCGGCCACGGGTACCGGCGATACAGTAAACGCTCCACTCAATTCTCCGGGAACTAGTTCTGCAGGTTTGCGCTCAGGCACCGGCACCGCATTCACCACCAGAACATTCTTTGTCTGGTTTCCGGCGGCCGCCGTCGGTGCTTCGTGATGGGTCAGCTTTGGCAAGGGTACCGCGACTGGCTTGTTGAGTAACGACGTGGGAGGAGCAACGGCAGGAATGTCTGCAGATACAGGCAGTTTGGGGATATCTACCTTCGGTGGTGGTTCCGGGATCGCTGCAACATGTATCGGCTGTTTCGGCGGTGGAGTGTCTTCAAGAGGAAGCTCCGTTGGCGGTTGTGGCGGAGCAACGACGGGGACTGGCTTTGGGGCAGCCATGGATACCATTGCCGGAATCGGCAGGGGAAACGGAAGCTTCGGCGCACGCACAATGTCTGTCTGCACAATTGTCTGAACCGAATTATCCGGTTGCGGCGGATTCGAGACAATCAGTTGCGGTCCCTTGTATACCACTCCGCTTATCGCGTTTGCTGCCGGCGATGAACCTGAGGCCTCTAAATTCCTCTGCTTGGCAGCCCCGGTACTGGGGGATGTTGCTTCCTTGCCGCCGCCGCGCAAGTATTCCAGATTGGGAAGCAGCAGAGCCTCATGCTCCTGAAGCAAGGAGTGTTCCGTAACCAGATGCGGCTCAGCTGGAATCCAGTAGCTCCACGGAACGTACATCGTCGAGACCACAAAAAGAATGTGAACTAGAACGGAATACAACAGGCCACGCGCCGGAAGGGAAGTTTTACCCAGGTCGGTGTTAAACATCCTGAGATCTGGCAAGGTCCTGCCTCCAAGCGCTCGACAACCTTCAAACGTCCGTGGTGGACGGATCAAGGTGAAACTCAACGGCGAACCGTCCGTATTCGCCACCGCGCCCTCAACGGAAAAGTCGGGGCAATCGCACCGGCCGGGCTCATAGATTGCAGGGCGTACTGTAGCTCATAGCATGTCTGCGGTGCATCTGGTCGCTTGGAGCTCAAGATCATATGTACTCTGGATTACAGAGTCAACTCAAAAGTAACTAGCTCTAGAAACGCTTCCTTCACTCAAGGGGTGAAGTTGTGCTAATCTTCCCGATCCAGAGCTGTTATGTTACTCAGATGCACGTCGCACGAAATTGTCAATGCAAGAATCGACGAATATCTTAACTTGTCTGGTAACTAAGTTACAGGAAGCCAAGCCATCGTGAGGGAAACAGCAAATGCGACCAAGTGACGGAAGGTTTAGTCTTTGGCCGGTGGCGATCCTTATCATGTTAGGCATCATTGGCGCGTTTTCAATCAAACCCACCGTGAAGCTCAAGGTTGACCCACCACCCGATTTTCTTGCACTCCATGCCTCCACCGCGCCAAAAGCGTCTATTGCTTCAGAGTATTGGCATGTCGCAGAGCGCGTGATTCAGTGGAAATACAATCGTACCGCGGCACTGCCCGAGCAGATGCCTGAAGAGTTCGTTCGGCCAGCTGATGTTGACAAGCCGCTGAGTGCGGAAGATCGCGCAGCTCGCGTCGCCTATTGGGAGAAGTTGCGCGAGGAGTGGTTGCGGCCGGAGAGCTGGCGCACCGTGTACAGCATCGACATTGGTTGGTTTGTAAGTGGATGCCAGACTGCTTGGCATGAGGCCGGGAAGCTTTTCTGACGAGTCCCATCGTCCGATGAGGTATATGAACTCTACGAGCCAAGGCATATGAGCGCGGAAAACAGAACCGGCGATTGGAAGGAAGGCACTGAAGTACTTGCCATCTGCATGATCTGCGGTGCCGAATATGACGCGGGCACAAAAATGTGTCCGGATTGCGACGCTAGTCTGTCCCTGGTTCGGCGCTGTCCCAACTGTCATCGCATTGTTTCTTCGCAGCACAAGAAGTGCGTTTACTGCCACACGCTATTCACCAACGAACTGCCGAAGAACATTCCCACAGCGGCGGCGGTGGGTGTAAGGCTGCCGCCCATATCAAAGGACAAGCAGCGCCTCCGCGCTATCGCCGTTAGCGCCGTGACGTTTATTGTTGTGTTCTGTGCGGGATACGTTTTCCTTCGGTCCATCCGGCAATCGGAGATTCCAGTACTTCGTGTCCTTGCCACAGCGAAGGTATCGCGTGCAGTGGAACTGCGCCGAGCCCCCTCGTTGAATTCCGCTGTTCTGGACAAGGTCGCTCCTGGCACCATGATCAACATCACAGGCTCTGTTACGGGTGCTGAAGGCCGTGGCTGGATGGTGTTGGACTGGAATAATGCGGTGGCATATCTGCCGTCAGTCGACCTGACTCCTCCTAAAGTTGTCGAGGTGGATGGTGGCACGAACGTGCTAAAGCTCTACCTTGTGGGCATGGAACCGGAATCTGTAGATGATACCGTGAAGGCGGTTGAGCATTACACGCAAGCTTTCCCCGGCGACGTTCGCGGCGAAGAACTCAGGTGGGTGCTCGCCGAGCGCATCCGTACGCTCTCACAACATGCTGGTCCGGCCGAAGTCGGTCTACGCCGTCAGGCTCATCAACAGTATGAGGCGCTTGCCGCTTTGAATGGCGGGTACGCCGAGAAAGCTCGCGACGTTTTGAAAGGGTTGCCCTTACCGTCTATTGGCGGAGTTTCACCTCGTCGTGGCGAGCGCAAAGTGGACGGATTGGAAATTGTTGGCGGCTCCGGAACGCAAGTTTCAGACACTAAATCCGCAGCACATGAGGTGCTTGTACTGAATCGGGCAGAAGTGGTTGTGCGCGCCGGGAAGTTATCTCACTTGGCCACCGGGGCGGTGGTTCAGGGCAGGGTGTCACGCCCGGTAAAGACGAATGGAATAGTGGCGATTCCCGCAGGAGCTTCTTGCCAGCTCACCGTGATGAGCGCTGACTCCTCCAACGTTGCTCTCGAACTGAGATCCATTGAAATCGACCATCGGGTATATGCCGTAAAATCCGAAGCAATCGAAACTCCTTCGGGTGATTCGGCAAAGCAAGTCGCTGATCACGCGCTCATGTTCCATCTCAATGCGCCACTGGTGATCCAGCGCTAAAGCAGCAGGCGTTCACGTAGAGCACTGCAAAGCCCCTTCAGCCAGGTTCGACTGAAGGGGCTTTTGTGCAGCGATTTCAACGCGGGAGAATGTTAACGTCTTCCGCCTCCACCACCATGTCCACCGCCGCCACGGAATCCACCGCCGCCGCCGCGTCCACCAGAAGCGATGTGTCCACCGCCTCCACGGAACCCTGCACCGCCGCCACCGCCACGATATCCATTACCACCGCCACGGTAACCATAGCCGCCACCGCGGTATCCGTAACCGCCGCGACCCCATCCACCGCCGCGATAGCCGTAGCCACGGCCCCAACCGCCGCCGTACCATCCGCCACCGATCACCACGCCTCCATACGGATAAGCGCAGCCATAAGCGTAAGGATAGTAGCCGCAGTCATAGGGATATCCCACGTAAGGTGCTGGCGCTACATAGCCGTAGGGCGCGCCAACGCCAACACCAATTGCGACTTGCGCGCTCGCCTGAGGGGGCGCTGCCAGCGCAACCACCATCACCAGACCAAATAACGCGAGTACCGTTTTTTTCGTCATTGTCCAGAACCTCGATGCTCTGTAATCAGTAGAAACCCTCCTCCTCGAGAAAGTTTCGCCAGCTACTCTGCATCTTTGTTCGAAGGCCAATTAGTTCATGCGGAGGGCTCGACAAGGGCGACCCAGCCCTGTCCCGTGTCACTGGGTATCTCCAAGCCTGTTGAACAGAGCTCAAGAAGTTTCCGATCAGCGAGCTACAAGCCTGTGTAGCCGCTCACCAGCTGCGGCCAGGGTCTCAGCCCGTTTGCAGAAGGCGAATCGCACCTGTTGCGAGCCCAGCGAACTGTTGTAAAAGCTGGAGCCTGGTACGGCGGCCACGCCAATGTCGGCGATCAGGTGACGCACAAATTCCACATCATCGCGGAAGTTGAACCCTGCAATGTTTGTCATGATGTAATAAGCGCCGCGTGGTCTGTAGGCGATTAGCCCAGCTGCGCGCAACGCTGTCAGTAGTTGATCGCGCCGCTTCAGGTAATCCTTGGAGAGATGTTCGTAGTAGCTGTTCGGCAGCCGCAGCGCCACGGCTCCCGCTGCCTGTAGAGGAGCCGCCGCGCCCACAGTCAAAAAGTCGTGCACCTTGCGAATCGCCGCGGTGAGATCCGGCGGAGCAATCGTCCATCCCACTCGCCAGCCGGTCACGCTGTAGGTCTTCGACATTCCATTGATGGTGATGGTCCGCTCTGCCATACCCTCAATCGTGGCTGGCGATATGTGTTGCACGCCGTCATAAAGAATGTGCTCGTAGATCTCATCCGTGATGGCCAGTGCGTCGAACTCTACGCACAGATCGCGAATCACTTCCAGTTCCTCTCGGGTGAAGACCTTGCCCGTAGGATTGTTCGGCGTGTTCAGGATGATGGCTCTTGTGCGTTCGTTGAAGGCCGCTCGAAGCTCTGCAGCATCGAAGTACCACTCGCCGTCCGGATCCTCTGGCGGGTGCAGCGAAACATAACGCGGCGTGGCTCCAGAGAGAATCGCGTCGGCTCCGTAGTTCTCGTAAAACGGCTCAAAGACGATGACTTCATCGCCCGGATTGACCGTTGCCAGCAGCGACGCAATCATCGCCTCGGTGGCTCCGCAGCAAACCGTAATCTCGCTCTCCGGATCAATCGTCCGCCCCTGCCATTCAGCGCTCTTGGCCGCGATACCCGCGCGCAGCTCACGTGATCCCCAGGTGATTGCGTATTGGTTGATGTCTGCGGCAATCGCTTCCTGCGCGGCAAGCTTCAACTCTTCCGGCGCGGCAAAATCCGGGAAGCCCTGCGCCAGGTTGATGGCATTGTGGCGGAGCGCCTCGCGAGTCATCTCGCGAATCACGCTCTCGGTAAACAGCGCGGCTTTCGCGCTGATGCGGTTTTTGATTCTTGTACTCATCTCGTCTGGACTCTTTGTGAATCGGCGAAGTTGAATTCCACGCAGCAAAGACAGTGCGCCTGCTGCTCACAGCATAAACCGTGTACCGCTTTGGATGTCCTTGGTTGTGGCAAAGGTGCTGGATTGGCTTCCGAGCTTTGCCTTCGAGTCATCAGCGGCGCAGTTGACACTCGGGCAGGGAAGGGCTATAAACGAAAACATCATGATGGTTTGTTGCCAGAGCTGTCGCGCCCATGCCTGCTGTTGTTGCGGGACGGTGCCCTCTGGCGAACATGCGATCGTGGAATAGAAACAGTTTCAAGAGTTTTCACGAACCCACCGCCAGTGACTCAGGCCGGTGGGCTTTTTGTTTTGGGCCGGAACCGGGTCGCGGCGCATCGGATGTATGTAGGCTCGCGTACACCTTCCCTGCCGCGCGGTCGCCAGACCGCCGCCAGGCATAACGAACTTTCGCGGCTCGCCCTTGGCGGCCAGATGGAGACGAAATGCCAATTGCAAACAGCATCACCGAACTGATTGGAAAAACGCCGCTGCTCTACCTCAACCACATCACCAAGGGCGCTGTCGCCCGCGTAGCTGTAAAGCTGGAGAGCCAGAACCCGCTGGCCAGCGTCAAAGACAGGATCGGCGTAGCGCTGATCGAGGCCGCCGAGCGCGATGGCAAAATCACTCCCGGCAAAACGGTTCTCATCGAGCCGACCAGCGGCAACACCGGAATCGCATTGGCCTTCGTCGCTGCCGTCAAGGGCTATGAACTCATCCTCACCATGCCGGAGACGATGAGCCTTGAACGCCGCGTGCTCCTGCTCGCCTTCGGCGCCAAGATCGTGCTCACCCCCGGCCCCAATGGAATGAAGGGTGCCGTGGCCAAGGCTGAGGAACTGCTTGCCACCACGCCAAACGGCTACATCCTCCAGCAGTTCAACAACCCCGCCAATCCGGACATTCACTACGCCACCACCGGCCCTGAAATTTGGAATGACACAGACGGCAAGGCGGACATCCTCATCTCCGGCGTCGGCACCGGCGGCACTCTCACCGGCATCGCTCGCTACATCAAGGAGCGCAAGCCCGGCTTCAAAGCCATCGCGGTAGAGCCCACTGACAGCCCTGTGCTCTCCGGCGGCAAGCCCGGCCCGCACAAGATTCAGGGAATTGGCGCTGGCTTCGTGCCCGGCGTGCTTGACACCAAGTTGATCGACGAAGTCATCCAGGTCACCAACGACGAGGCCATCGACTTCGCGCGCCGCCTGCCCAAAGAAGAAGGCCTGCTGGTCGGCATCTCCGCCGGAGCCGCTGTCTTCGCGGCCTTGAAGGTGGCCAAGCGTCCTGAGAATGCCGGCAAGCTGATCGTCGCCATCATTCCCAGCTTCGGTGAGCGCTACCTCAGCACAATCCTCTTTGAAGAGTTGCGCAAAGAGGCCCAGGCGCTGCCGACCACGCCCATCGGCGAACCCGCCAAGGCATAAGCGCAGCTTTGCTCATCGGCAAAAGAAAAGCCCCAGCGGATCGTCTCCGCCGGGGCTTCTTCTATGATGTTGTCGCGTCTCACGCGCGCGAGATGCGCATTCCGCCCCACGCCAATCCCGAACCCACCACTGCCATATGAATCACGGTATTGCGCAACTCATCCCACTTTTGTGAGAGCACGCTGGGTGCGCCTGCCGCGCCGCAATTTCCAAAGTAGGCGACGTTCGCGTAGTGATCTTCCAGCGCAATGCCCGTGCGCTTGCAGACGCTTTCCAGCATGCGCAGGTTCGCCTGATGGCCAATAAACACCTGCCGCCGCGTCTCCGTCTCTGGCAGAGAGGCTTGCAGATTCCTCACCACGTCCGTCGTCGTCTTGATTGCAAACACCTGCACCGCATGACCTTCCTGCGCAAAGTGCCCGCCTGTGGGAATCGTGATCTGGTGCTGTCCTGCCGGGTCGCTGCCGAAACTTGTTTCCGTAATCTCAGAGGTGGCCGGCACGCGGGATGAGACGATGACCGCCGTTGCCGCGTCGCCAAACAGCACGGCCTGTCTGCGGTCGCTGTAGTCTATGCTGCGCGTAAAAGTCTCGCAGTTGACCACCAGCACGTAATCCGGCAATGCTTCCGGGCGCATCTGGTTCAGAAAGTGAATTTGCGAGGCAAAGCTCGAGCACGCCGATTGAAGGTCAAAGCAGGTGACGCGCAGTCCCAGTGCATTGGCAATGCGGCTGGAGTCAGCAGGAATCTGCATCTCCGGCGAGCATCCGCCTGAAACAATCATGCCCAGTTGCTCAGCTTCCAGTCCGGCTCGCTGCAACGCCATCTGTGCCGCGCGCAAAGACATTTCGGTAGGTGTGGTGTGTGCAGCTTCAGCGGCGGCCCGTGGATCCTGGTTGCGCGTCTGTCGCAAATACTCCAGCGGCAGCGTGGTGCGCCGCTCGACAATGCCCACGCGGTCCTCAATCCACTTCACGTCCACTCCAATATCGAGTGATGAAAGAAAGTGGTTGTCGAGTACCGTCTCAGGATGAAAGTGTCCAAGACCGTGGAGGTACAGCAAAAAGCATCTCCTGTAAATTCCCCGCGAAGTGATCGGCTGTGCTCTCCGGCATCGCGGCCGCCATTCTCAATCCGGCCATCTGCGCAATGCAATCTGGACAGGTCTGACTGCTCGCAAGGCAAGCAGCAACGGCTCAATGGTCGAAGTTTAAACGGATGAACATGCCGCGGGCAATGCCTGCGCGGGCTTTGCGCAGCATGCAATCGGGTATGACAGAACTATTACCGATTGTGCTTCCATCTGGCCCTTCTTCCGCAATGGAGGGCGTCCTCCGGCAAACTCCATTTCAATCCCGTGTCAAGAGAAATTCAGAGTAGTTTTGCGTGGGTTTTCAACACGAATGTGGAAATGGGGGTGTAAAAGGACGATGAATGCGCAGCATCGGCAGTCTTCACGCGCACTTTTCCACCTTGCACAAAACTCGGTGCGATACCTTAGGCAGGGAAATGAGTTCAATGAAAAACGGCGAAGCCGTAGGCCTCGCCGCTCGTCATTCCACAGCTTGGGATGGTTGTCCCTGCCGGGAAAACTCTGCTATCTCTCGCGGGTAAAGTTGTAGCGCAATCCGCCCGCATACGTCGGCTTGTAGTACTCGCGCTGCACAACGTACTGCGGACTGCCGTTGTAGAAGCCGAATACTTCGTTGTTCAGGTTCAATCCGTACGCATACACCTGCAGGCTGCGCGTCACGTTGTAGCTGCCCTGTACGTCAATCTGGTAATGCGAATACAGGTAGTTGTCACCCGCCGGGCCCTTGGGACCAACCGCGCCCGCGCCGTCGGTCCACTGGTACTGGTAGATCATCGCGCCGTTGTAGGTCATGCCGATTCGCATCGAAAACTTCTTCGTGTCGAACGTCGGGCTGATGTTCCACGTGTTTGGAGCCTGGCGCAGCAACGCCGGGTGTGGATCAGTCAGCGTACGTCCTGGCAATCCGCTCGTCGAAGACTGCGTGTAGCTGTAGTTGGCGGAAAGGCCGAGGTAGTGCAGAGGTCCTGGCAGATAGGAGAGATGTTGCTGATATCCGAACTCGATGCCCTGCACGTGCGCGCTTCCGATATTTACCGGTTGCGTCACCTTGTATCCCGTGTAGATTCCCGTGGTCGGAATGTTCAGCGTGTTGACGATCGGGTCAGACAGATCCTTGTAGAAGTATCCGGCTTGGATCAGGCCTACCGGTCTCAGGTATCGCTCATACAACACGTCATAGTTGTTGGCGTGCTCAGCCTTCAGGTTCGGGTTGCCAAGGCTGACTGCCGTCGGCGTTGCGGTGTAGTCAATTGCCACTGCTTGTGCAATGTCCTGCGGATTCGGGCGAGCTAAGCCACGTCCGTACACCAGGCGCAGGCTGGAATCCTTGTCGAGTGCAATCCGTAATGAAGCGCTGGGCAACGCATCCAGGTAGTCGCCGCCCCCATGCACGTTGTAGTTGTTTGTGATCACCGGATTTCCCGTAACAGGGTCGGTCAAGGTCGGGTCGGTGACGGAGTTCACGCTCAGCGTGCTTAGGTGTGTGGCCTCGAAGCGAATACCTGTCACAAGGCGCAAGCGGCTGGAAAGATCAATCGTGTTCATCACGTAACCGGAAGAGACACGCTCAATGAAGTCGTAGTTGGCCGCAAGGGTGCTCGGGTCAACAACGATTGGCAGGTTCGCCAGCGCCCAGGACCGTACCTTGCTGTAGTCCGTCACCGGACCGATATGGTAGGTCTTGTCGTAGTAGTTAGGATCCTTGAAGTCGCTGTCCCATTCCGAGTGTTGGTTCACTGCGATGTTGCCGCTCGAGGCAAATCCCGCGATCTTCTGATAGGTGTCGTCGAACTTGTGGCCGTTGCGAACCTTGCCGCCGAATTCCAGCGTTCCAAGGTGCGTGCCAGCGTGGTAGTTCTTCGCGAATGCGGCCGAACCCGTCAGGTTTACCTGGGCACTTTTGCCGGAGGTCGGAAGTGCAAACCCACTTAGCGCATAGTTGCCGCTATCCACTGCATTGTCAGTGCCCGTTCCAAAGCAACCCGCGCTCCAGCCGGGACGATAAATGCTGACGCCCGGTACGTTGTAGCAGTTGTTCGCAATCGCGGAGTCGCCGGTCCACTTATACTTCGCGCTGCCGCTGCCGCTCTCTGAACGCGAGCGGCCCGCAGCAGCATCCCACGCGAACCAAGAGCCGCTGAAGACGTGCTTGCCGCCAGCCACCAGGTTGCCAATCGCCATATTCGGACGCCGCCAGTCCTGGCTGTACTTGGGTTTGTCGTAGTCGTTCAGTGAGAAGGTCCACTTGTGTCCCCAGTTGCGGAACGTAGAGAAAAGACCGCGAACATAAATGCTGGAACCTTCGCCCAACTTGTAATCCAGGCTGGCGGTCGTACCCCAGCGGGTGCGGTCATAAACGTAGTCGCGCAGGTCCATGCTGTCATAATGCGGGGTCGCGCTGCCTGCGGTCGGAGTCGGCTCAATGTCATTAATGCCGCGGCCGTTGTAGTCGTAGGTTCCGCCAATCAGGAATCCCAATTTCTTCTGTGCGCCGAATCGCTGACCAAGCGTGCCGCCGCCTTGCATCACTTCGCGTCCATGGGTCGAGATCGGAGTGTAACCGCCAAGTCCGTAGAGATTGAACGTCGGAGTCTCACTCGCTGTCTTGGTGCGCAGGTTCACTGAGCCGCCAATTCCGTCCGCGTCAATGTTGGCCTGCAGCGTCTTGTTGATCTCAACCGAATCCACCAGGTCGCTGGCAATCGTGTCCAGTTTGATCTGGCGTACGCCCGTTTCCGGCGATGGAATCGTAATGCCGTCCACCATCACGTTGCTCAGGCGCGGCTCGGTGCCGCGAATCTGCACGTACTTGCCCTCACCCTCATCGCGTTCGATGGTGACGCTCGGCATGCGGCCCAGTGCATCGGCGATATTCGCATTCGGAAGGCTGGTGATCACTTCCGCTGGAAGCACCTGCAGAATGTTCTCCGCTGCACGCGTCCGGTTAATGGCCTCAACTTCTCCGCTCTGCCGCTCGGAGAATACTGTCACTTCCTCATTCTTGTTGGAGATCTTGATCAGTGCTTTCAACTGCGTATTCTTTCCCGCCGTGATGGTCACTTCCTGCGAGAAAGGTTCAAAGCCCACGTAATTGATCAGGACCGTATAGGTGCCAGGGGCAAGATTGGTAAAAGTGAATTCGCCCTGGTAATTCGTAGTTGCCGTGCCCGATTTTGGCAGCAACTCAACCTGTGCGCCTTGCAGCACAGCGTCGGCAGAATCGGCAACACGTCCAGTAAGTGAACCCTTGCCAGACTCGGCAAAGGCAAGTGTTCCAAGCAAGCAGAAGAGAGTCAGGAACAAAGTGGTGAATGGCAGGGATCGACGCATTGATGTTATCTCCATTTGCGTGCGGAGGGCGCACGCAAGTATTGAAAGGACACACAACTCCCCGTCTCCGGAGAGCCGCAAAGCTTTCGTATGACTTGAATCGATTTCAGCATCTTTCGAATAAGCCGCTGTCAAAGCCGGATGAAGATGTCGTGAATAGATGGAGACCAAACCCGCGTGCGCTGGTCCTGCGGCGCAGTGGCTGCCGTACACTAGAAAGATGAGGAAGTTGTTCTTGCTTTTGTTCTTTGTGCCGGTGCTGGCCGCGGGCCAATCTACTGCTCAGACTGTCCAGCATCCGCGCCGCCCAGAGGTCTACCTCGGCTTTGATCGCAACGATTACCCCGGCGACCAGAACCTGCCTATGCTCCGCAAGACGTTTGCGTTTACCGGATACTGGCTTAGCAATCCGCCAGGTTCACGTTCCAATGGATGGCATGGCAAGCGTGAATTGCTCGAGCGCGCGGGCTTTGGGTTTCTTCTTCTTTATAACGGACGCGCTTACGCCCAGTTGAAGTCCGGGTCCAACCCAGGCATGGCCGATGGTCGTGCTGCCGCCCGTGCCGCAGTCGCCGAAGGATTTCGGAAGGGAAGCGTGATCTTTCTCGATCAGGAGGAAGGGGGACGCATGTTGGCCGAGCAGAAGCGGTACGTCTTTGCCTGGGCTGAAGCCGTTCGCCAATCCGGATACCGTCCGGGGATCTACTGCTCGGGCATCGAAATCCCCGAACAGCACGGAGGCTTTATCAGCACCGCGCGTGATCTCCATGACTCGCCTGGTGGACACGATCTCGTCTTCTGGGTCGCCAATGACGCCTGCCCACCGTCTCCCGGCTGCGCGTTTTCTAAGGTCCCAATGGAATCCAGCGGCGCGCCTTTCGCCGAAGTCTGGCAGTTTGCCCAATCGCCGATCCGCCGCCAGTTCTCGGCAGCCTGCGCTAAAACCTACAATCCAGACGGCAATTGCTATCCTCCAGAGGCCCCCGGACTCATGCTGCATCTGGACCTGAATGCCGCCCGCACCCCTGATCCTTCGCACACCAGACCTTAGAGCGAGGGAAATTACGTCATGTTTTGCCCGTGGTTAGTCACGCATGTTTTACCCTTCAGTAATCAAGAAAGTCACAGGGATTCACCTGAGTTCGTTGTGGATTCCATAAGAATCAATAAGTTAAGATAAGTTAAGCAACAAAAAAGAATGTTGACCTTAGCTCCGCAAAGTTTTAATGTACAACTTGTCGGTGGGAATCGCGGAAGAGATTGCGGTTCGACCGTTTCATCTCCGGCCCGAACCAAATGGGCTGCGGCAAGGCCCTCCAAGCACAAAAGGTTGTTATCGGGAGGTCATCACCTTGTCGTGCGTCTTTGACCCCGGCGCCATGGAACGAACTGCCGGAAACCAGAAGCTCAGTGGAGAAACTGTTCTGCCCAGTTTGAGCGACGAACCCAATATGCTTCGCATCTATATATACCAAGCACTATTAGAGATGCCGGTCTGATTTCAAAATTTTGGTACTACCCTGGCGGAATCCGCCAATCGTGCCCAGGAACTACAGCCCCCCCGTTGACCTGCTAGCTGCCTCTGTGCCGCCAGGGAGACGTAATAAGGAGAAGTCAATGCGTTCAGATAAAGTCTTCGAAGCTTTACACACCCTGCAGAATCGTTATATGCTCTGCCAGATTGCTTCCAAGGCAACTCGAAAATTTCACAAACCGAATACCCGCATTCAGGACACAACAAATGATGTCCTGAACCGCATCTCCGATAACGAACGCGCCAACGTGATGGCCGATCCGGTGAATGCAAAAGACGCTCAGCGTCGTGCGGCTTAGACCGGAATCGCGGAAGGTGTATCAGGCAAAGCAGCCGGGTGTTCTTCCCGGCGGTGATTACGACCGACACACCAACCCTGGAAAGTGCTCTCGCGGCTGAATCTCAGGAATCTACCTTGCGGCGTGCCGTTTGAGCGGCACCCGCAGGGGACTCAGCCTCACTAATCAATAACGCAAGTAAACCGGCAGTTTGCATCAAATCGCAATATAAGCCGTGTACCACCCAATCCGGCCGCTGTTGTCAGGCCGGTTCCCATCCAAATGGTTGCCATTAGCCGGGCTTAGGATAAGCGGCAGCCACTTTCCCGGCGCCTTTGCGGCGCACCTGATTCCTTCCTCTCGATAAACATTCCGTAGGTGGACATGACGATCGCTGAATTAAAAGAAAAGAACATCACCGAGCTGACCAAGATCGCTCGCGAGCTCGACCTCCCCGGTGCGAGCGGCCTGCGCAAGCAGGACCTCATTTTTAAGATCCTGCAGGCGCAGAGCGAAAAAGAAGGCCACATCTTCGCTGAAGGCGTTCTGGAGATTCTTCCTGACGGTTACGGCTTCCTCCGTTCCCCCGATTACAACTACCTGCCCGGCCCTGATGACATTTATGTCTCCCCCTCGCAGATTCGCAAATTCGATCTCAAGACCGGTGACACGGTCAGCGGACAGGTTCGTCCTCCGCATGAGGGCGAGAAGTACTTCGCGCTGGTCAAGATTGAGGCTGTCAACTTCGAGTCGCCCGATGAGGCGCGCAACAAGATCCTCTTTGACAACCTGACTCCTCTCTATCCGCAGGAGCGCCTCAAGCTTGAAACCGTGCGTGACAACATGAGCGCCCGCGTTATGGACATGCTGATTCCCATCGGCAAGGGCCAGCGCGGATTGATCGTCGCTCCGCCGCGCACCGGCAAAACCATGCTCTTGCAGAACATCGCCAACTCCATCACGGCCAATCACCCCGAGGTAGTGTTGATCGTTCTGCTCATCGATGAGCGCCCGGAAGAAGTAACGGACATGCAGCGTTCGGTGAAAGGCGAAGTCATCAGTTCCACCTTTGACGAGCCCGCCGCCCGCCACGTGCAGGTTGCTGAAATGGTGATCGAAAAGGCCAAGCGCCTCGTCGAGCACAAGCGTGACGTGGTGATCCTGCTCGATTCCATCACCCGCCTCGCCCGCGCCTACAACACCATCGTTCCGCCTTCGGGCAAGGTGCTCTCCGGCGGTGTGGACTCCAACGCCCTGCAGCGCCCCAAGCGCTTCTTCGGCGCGGCCCGCAACATTGAAGAGGGTGGCTCGCTCACCATCATCGCCACTGCGCTGATCGAAACCGGCAGCCGCATGGACGACGTCATCTTCGAAGAGTTCAAGGGCACCGGCAACATGGAAGTCATCCTCGATCGCAAACTTAGCGACAAGCGTGTCTTCCCGGCCATTGACATTCAGCGCTCCGGAACCCGTAAGGAAGAGCTGCTCCAGGCCAAGGAAGACCTGCAGCGCATCTGGGTTCTTCGCCGTGTGCTCAACCCGCTGTCACCCGTGGAAGCCATGGAACTTCTCATCGACAAGCTGACGAAGACGCGTACCAACGGCGACTTCCTCTCCAACATGAGCAGCCTCTAGAGCTTCTCATCGCAAGTGTTTCTCAACATGAAGCGCCCGGCCTTTGGCCGGGCGTTTTGCTCTGCACTCGAATTTGAATTTGCTGTTGTTTGAAGTTGCTGTTTCTTCTTGAAGGGTCATCCTGAACGCAGTGAAGGACCCCCGCAAGGTACAAATATGCAGTGCCACTCCGAGGCTTCTCTGCCAGCAATCTTGCATCATCGGGATTGGCTGCAACTGTGAAAGCAACGTATTGGCCCGTAGGGCGCTTCCAGATTGTGAGCAACCCGGATCAACGCCCAAGCATTCCCCCTACCCCAGTAACTCCGCACCCACTCTCTTTGCTCTCCGCAGCACCCGTTCGCTGACCTTGGCGTTCGCGCTCTGTCCTGCCAGCCCAATCCACAGCTTCGCCACCGGACGCGCACCCAGCGACTGTGCCGCCAGTCGCAACGCTTTCGACGCTCCCGTAGCGAGCGGCAGAAAGATTCCCGGCGCCGCCAACGAAGAAATCAGCACTGCTTTGCGTCGCGGGTTTTTCCATCGAGCCTTCGGAGATGCCTGTCCCCACGGCCAATAAACGAATCCCACCAGCCGTTCGAGAAATTTGCGGAAGACCGCAGTCACGTTGTAGTAGTTCACCGGAGAGCCCAGCACAATCGCGTCAGCCTCGTCGATTTCCTTCAGGATTCCCGCCACATCGTCTTCGATCACACATATGCCCCGCGCTTCGCCCGCTTCCTGCGTACAGCTTCGGCAATTGCGGCAGTATTCAATGTGCTGATCGATCAGGTAGATCTTCCGAGTCTCTGCGCCGCGCTCACGAGCGCCCTCCAACACAGCGTCCACCGCCGTATCCACAGTGCCGCCCTTGCGATAGCTTCCGACGATTGCTAGAACTTTTCTGGCCATAGCTCGCTCGTTTCGCCTCCCTGTCTCAGTGAAAGAAAGGTGCCAAAGGTCTGCTGATAAAAGCGTAGAGCCTCCATGAAGTGTTTCTTGGATAAACCGTTCGGAGGCCCCAGTGGAGTCTTGTTTATGTCGAGCACAAAAATGCGGTTCGACACAGCATCACGAATGACGTCGATCTCTCCATAATCCAGACCGATTCCTTCGCAAAACTTGTTTAGCTTTCCTATTTCTTCGGAGTTAAACAGCCTCTCCACGGAAACCAATTCGACCAGGTCGTTCACGTTGCCAAACCTTGATTCAAGAGAGCGGTACTTAATGTAGGCCTGACGCTGGACCGTTCCAAAAACAGGCACGCGGAAATCGATGGCTTTCCCCGGTCCGCTGGCGCACAGGTTAAGACCTTCCGAGGTGTTCTGGATAACCTCCTGATACACCCAGCCGGCCTGTCTCTCTTTTATGGGCCCGTTAATGACCTTCCCAGAGTGCGCTCCGTTCTCGTCGGACTTGGCCACCATCGCTCCGCAATGTATTAAAGGGTTCACCTCCGCTTGGTAGCCAAACACCTCCAGATGAATTCTTCCAACCAGCGATTTCGAAATATCCGTGCACCGTTTGTTGATTGTGAAGCAATCCTGGGGCAGTGCGGGCACCTCGTGTTGGCTCAGCGTCGAGTCTTCCCATACAAAAACAGTAGGCGACTTTTGCGATCTGTCTGGTAAGCCTGACAACACCTTGATCCCAAGAAGATGGAACGCCCTGTACACCGCGGTGTATGGGTGGGGCCGCTCCGGAAAGAAATAAACCTTCCCACGTTTTTCAGCTTTGATGTAAGCAATCTTGTAGGTGATCACGTGCCGAATGCGCCGGAGAAGTGCACTTAATATTTGGCGCGGACGGGTAATACTGTGCGCTGCTCGACGCATACGTGATTCTCCTGGGGGTATCTCGATCAATATACACCGCGACTCACCCACCGAATGGCTGATGCTTCTCTCGCGGTTCCGTGGCTGCTCAGACATCTGTTCTCTGATGAGAGTCCGCTCATCTCTTCCCGGTATAATCGAAAGTTACATCAATTACATTTCGTCAAGGACGCATCCTTTGCACATGCACGCACAATCCGGCGCACCGCAACCTGAAGGCCCTCAGACCATTCCCGGTATCAAGTCCATCATCGCCGTTGGTTCCGGCAAGGGCGGAGTCGGCAAGACCACGCTGGCGGTTAATCTTGCATTGGCCCTGTCGCGTCTCGGCCACAAGGTCGGTCTGCTCGATGCCGACATCTACGGTCCCAACGTTCCTCTCATGCTTGGTGAAACCGGCGAGCCGCAACTCACGCCTGACAACATGATCATCCCCGCCGAGCGTTATGGTCTCAAGGTCATCTCCGTTGGATACCTCAATCCCGGTGACAAGCCGCTCGTCTGGCGCGGTCCTATGTTGCACGGGGTCATCAAGCAGTTCCTCAGCCAGGTGGCCTGGGGAGAGCTCGACTACCTCGTCATCGATCTGCCTCCTGGCACCGGCGACGTTGTCATTTCGCTGACCCAGTCCGTGCCGCTCACCGGAGCCGTCGTCGTCACCACGCCCTCTGACGTTTCGCTGCAGGACGCGCGCAAGGCCATCGAAATGTTCAACCAGGTGCGCGTTGAGATCCTCGGCATTGTCGAGAACATGAGCTATATGGTCTGTCCGCATTGCAATCATGAGATCGATGTCTTCTCCACCGGAGGCGGCGAGCGCACGGCAACTCAGTACGGCGTGCCCTTCCTCGGACGCATCGAACTTGATCCCACCATTCGTCAGGGTGGAGACTCCGGCCATCCGGTTGTGCTTGGCGGCGAGCAGGCGAACAACGCCAAGAGTATCTTCGCCTTTGCCCGCAAGGTGCTTGCCCGTGCTGAAGAGGTCAAAGCCTCTGACAGCGGCGACGGCGTGCTCAGTATCGATTAGCGAAATGTGAGCGGTGGTGCCCCACCTTCGCCGCTGTTTTTGCGGCTAAGGTGGGATACGCGGTCTACACTGATTTTGAGTTCGCAAGGAGCGTCATGGAGAGCAACATGCCCGAGACCGCGCTGTCCGGCCCTGCGCCACAGCCGCCTGCGCCGCCGACAGTGGAGACTCCAAAGGTCATCCCTTACTGGCACACCGTGGCGCTTCTGCTCGTGCTCGGAGCCCTCAGCCTGGGCAACGTGAAGAGCGGTCACGGCTCGCACTCCGGCGCTTCACACATTCGCATCTACCTGGTCACCATCGGTTATGAGTGGCTCTTCACCGCCTACGTCTGGTGGGGAGTCCGTCGCTCCGGCGGCACCATGCGTGAGCTGATTGGCGGCCGCTGGCAGCGCGTTGAAGACTTCCTCCTCGACATTGCCATCTCCTGCGGCGCGTGGATCGGCACTCTTCTCGTGCTTGCCGTCGTCGCTCTGAGCCTTGGTATGGGGCAAAGCAATAACCTTGCCGACGCGCAAAAGCAGATCGGCTTTCTCGCGCCGCAGACCGCACTCGAAGTCTTTCTGTGGATTTGCCTCAGTGCCACCGCGGGTTTCTGCGAAGAGGTCCTCTTCCGCGGATACCTGCAGCGGCAGTTCACCCGCCTGCTGCGCAATCGCTGGATCGCTCTGGTTGCCGCGAGCATCCTCTTCGGACTCGGCCATGGGTACGAAGGATCGCAGCGCATGGTGCTCATCGCCATGCTCGGCTTCTCTTTCGGAGTCCTTAGCCTCCTCCGCAAGAGTCTCCGCCCGGCCATGATGGCTCACACTCTGCAGGACACAATCTCCGGATTGCTTCTTCGAGCCCTCCGTTAGAACCTGCAAGACCGAAAATTTCCTCGCGCGGAGGCCATCACGGCTTCCGCGTTTTCTTTTTTTACTTGACTTGTTTTTGCAATACACATATACAACTATGCAATTGCAACGTTTCGTTGCAATTACATTCCAAGATTGTTCAAAGGGAGAATAGTCATGGCAACGAAGAAAGCTGCGAAGAAGGCCGTAAAGAAAGCCGCCAAGAAAGTCGCAAAGAAAAAGTAACAACCAACGGAAACAAAGGCTACACGAGAGGGGAGCGCGAAAGCGTTCCCCTTAGTGTTTATGCGGGTAAAACGCACATCGCAGATTCAGTCGAGCAGCAGCGCCACGGCCGTCATCGCGGCAATCGCCGCCGTCTCCGCCCTCAAAATTCGTGAGCCAAGCGTCACGCTTTGCCAGCCTGCGGCTTCGAATTGCGAGAGCTCTTCGTCCGCCCATCCGCCCTCCGGTCCCACCGCAATCGCCACCTCTTGAGGCTTTTCGGAGAGCGAATCGCAAATTTTTTTTGCCCGCTCATTTTCATTGAGCAGCAGCCGCACTCCCGTTTCCACCACGAGCGCCGCCTTCAGCTTCACCGCCTCATCAATCAGCGGCACACGCTGCCGCCTCGACTGTTGCGCCGCCTCGTGCGCGATCCTTCGCCATCGCTCCACTCGCTTCGCGGCGGCCGTTGCCAGGTGCGCATCCGTCCTGCGCGCAATCACCGGAACGATCCGCGTCACGCCCAGCTCCGTACACTTTTCAATCGCCCATTCCATCCGGTCGAACTTGTAGATGGCCATCAGCAGTACCGTCTCGCGCTCGCCTCCGGAGGACACAACCTCGCCCAGCATGAACTCCACGCGTTCTTCGCTCACCGCGGTGATCGTGCCCACCCGCACCGCATCACCGCAGACAACGTCATACTCCTGCCCCACGCGAGCCCGCAGCACCCGAGCCAGATGCGCAGCATTCGCCCCCAGCAGGGCAGCATGATCTCCAGAAAATTCGTCGGCAATCCAGCGTCGGCGCGTCATCCCTCCAGCCTAAAGCAAGAGGCAGCAGCTTTCAAAAGGGAATTGCTCTGAGGAACGACTGGAAGGGCGACGCGAGCAAAAACAAAAAGGCGCGGAGCAAGCTCCGCGCCAACCTGTGTAACCTGCGTAACTTTGCAACCTGCTCTAGCTGAACATATCCTTCACCTTGTCCAGCAGCCCACCCTTCACCGGATGGTTCTCCTGCCCAAGCGTCTCCGCCAGTTGCTGCATCAACTCACGCTGATGCTTGGTCAGCTTGCCCGGCGTGTTGACCTTCACCTGCACGTACAGATCGCCGCGAGTGCTGCTGTTCAGCACCGGCATACCCTTCTTGCGCACGCGGAAGCTTGTTCCTGTCTGAGTGCCTTCAGGAATGTCGAGCGTCGCCTCGCCTTCCAGCGTGGGAATCTTCACTGTCGCGCCCAGCGCTGCCTGGGTAAATGAGATGGGGATCGCGCAGTGCAGGTCTTTGCCGTCGCGCTCAAAGAACTTGTGCTCGGTCACGTGCAGCACCACGTACACATCGCCCGCCGGACCGCCGTCCACTCCCGCGTCGCCGTGTCCGTTGTAGAGAATGCGTGTACCGTCTTCCACGCCCGGCGGAACCTTCACCTGCAGCGTGTGAGTCCGCGCCAGCACGCGCTGGCCTCTGCACTTGGCACACGGAGTCTCAATCATCGTGCCTGTACCCTGGCATACCGGGCAGGTCCGCGCCACGCTGAAGAAGCCCTGCTGATAGCGCACCTGTCCGTGGCCGTTGCACTGCTTGCACGTGCTCGGAGCCTTGCCGCCGGCCGCGCCCGTGCCCTTGCAGTCTTCACAAAGCTCGCGGCGGCGGAAGTGTACTTCCTTCTCTACGCCGAACGCGGCGTTTTCAAAACTGATCGTCAGGTCTTCGCGAATGTCCGCACCGCGCTGTGCGCGTGAGCGGCGTCCGCCGCGTCCACCTGCGTTGCCAAAGATGTCTCCAAAGCCGAACATCTCGCCGAACAGGTCGCTGATGTCCACGTTCTGGAATCCGCTCGCGCCCTGTCCGCCTCCGCCGCCGTTGGTGAAGGCGTCATGGCCAAAGCGGTCGTAGGCAGCGCGCTTCTGCTGATCGCTCAGCACGGAGTAAGCTTCACTGCATTCCTTGAAGCGCTCTTCGGCCTGATCGTCGTCCGGGTTGCGGTCAGGATGGAACTGCAGCGCCAGTTTGCGGTAGGCGCTCTTGATCTCGGTGTCGCCCGCCGTGCGGGTAACGCCGAGTACCTCGTAATAGTCTCGTTTTACGTTAGTAGCCAGTGTTCAAAAGACCGCAGAGCGGTCGTCCTCCATGACGCTTTGCCGCGCCGGTCCAGTTTATGTACTTGGGTTCTGTGCCACGCGAACCATGGCCGCGCGCAGTACGCGGTCGCGCAGGCGGTAGCCGCGCTGCAGTTCGTCAATCACGTGATGATCGGGAACCCCGGTGGTCTCCACCATTTGAATCGCCTGGTGCAGGTTCGGATCGAACGGCTGCCCGGCGGCGGCAATCGGCTCCACGCCCAGCCGAGTCAGCACATCGTGAAACTGGCGGTCGATCAGTTCTACGCCAGAGCGCAGATCCTCGGCGGAAACATCCTCCACTTTGGTTGCGCGGTCCAGGCTGTCCAGGATCGGCAGCAGTTGCTTCAGCGTATCGCTCAGCGCGTACTCGCGGAACTCGGCCTGCTCGCGTTGGTTGCGCTTGCGGAAGTTGTCGAACTCCGCCTGCAGCCGCGCCAGACGATCCAGGTACGCCGCGTTTTCAGACTTCAGCTTTTCCAACTCAGTCGGCTGCGTGTCATTCGTATCGCCTTGCGGAAGCTCGTGCTCCACATCCACCGGAGTGTTTTCAAAATCTTCGTTTGTCTTCATGTTGGCTTTTTTATTCCGAATCATTTAACAGCTTGTCGAATAGCCGTGCGATGTAGGACACGGCGTTGATGGTGTGCTGATAATCCATGCGCGTCGGTCCAATCACGGCCAGCCGCCCCAGGATTTCCTGTCCGCTGCGAGCCGGCGCGCCGATCAGCACAAAGCTGCTCAGGTCCGGCATCGTCTCTTCCAGTCCAATGATGACGCGCACTGCCTCCTGCCGGGTGTCCACATAGGAAGAGAGCAACTCGACGATGCGCGCTTTCTCCTCCAGGGTCTTCAGCAGTTGGCGCAGGCGCTCGCTGTCATTCTCGCGCTGCACCAGGTTGGCTGTGCCTTCCACAAAGACCTCAGAGGTCTCTTCATGCGCGGCCAGCGCGCCGCTCTGGTAAAGCTCCGCCACGGAACGCATCAGCCGGTCATACTCACTGCGCTCTTGTTCGATGCGCCGCTCGAGTTCCCGTCGCACATCTTCAATCATCCAGCCGCGGAAGTTGTCATTGATAAACCGTGACGCCAAGTCCAGCTCAGACTGATCCACATCGTGCGACATGCGCAGAACGCGGTCGCGGACTACGCCACTCCGCGTAACCACAATGGCCAGTACACGCTGTCCCGCGAGCCGCTGGAAGTGCACATGCTCCAGCGCATTGCGCGGCCCCGCTGCGGTTGTCACCGCAACGCCCACCCCTGAAGAAATCAGTGAGAGCACGTGCGACGTGCGCTCCATGAATTCCTGAACTTCGTTTACGCCATGGAAGTAGCGCTGAATGATCTGCTCATCATCGGGCTTCAGCGCAGCGCCACCGGAGAGCCGTTCCGCGTAATAGCGGTAGCCCTCGACGGAAGGCACGCGTCCGGAAGATGTGTGCGGCTGCGCCAGCAATCCAGCTTCGGCCAAGTCGGCCATTACGTTGCGAATGGTCGCAGCGCTCAGTCCCTCTCTGTTGCGGCGCGCCAGTGTGCGCGAGCCAACGGGTTCTCCTGTCGAGATGTAAGTCTCGACGATGGCCGTTAGTATTTCCTGCTCACGTCTGCCGATGCTCGCCATTGCAGATACCTCACCGCTGTCCTGAAGGCCTGGGTTCCAGCAGGAGCGGTCATGTTGTTTAGATGCAGCAGCTTAATCCGCGATGCGGGTTGTGCTTCCGCTCTGGCTTCAGGAACTGCCTTAAGTTTAGCAAAGTCAACTCAAGTTTGCGCGGTCACAGGGGTTGCCGGTTCCTCTCTAAGGCGACTTCCTTGCCGCTCTCAGATGCCACCAACGATTAGTGGAGTGGTTAATCGTTGGAGAGACGAAGGTTATCAGGTGAGCAATCGTTCGGCTGGTCTCATCAATGATTTACCTCTCGGGTACTCCCCCGTCCATAACGATTAACTGGAAGATCAATCCTTGAGAGTTGCTGCCTTGGGTGAGAACATACCTTAGAACTTCAGAATTTCACCAAGCTATACTCACGGGCAAACCGGCAGTGCTGCCCGCAACAAAGGCGGCACTGGAATGCTTTTCAAAACCATGAGCGCAGCCGTGTACGGCATCGACGCAAACCTCATTGATGTTGAGGTGGATGTCTCCGGCATCAAGACCAACGAAGATCACTTCACCACCGTGGGTCTGCCTGATACGGCCGTGCGCGAGAGCCGCGAGCGTATTCGCGCCGCGCTGAAAAATTGCGGCTATGACATTCCTCCCACGCACATCACCATCAACCTCGCTCCCGCCGACTTGAAGAAGGAAGGCTCGGGCTTCGATCTGCCGATGGCGCTTGGAATTCTTGGCGCGTACGGCGGACTGAACAAGCGCGAGTTGGGCGACTACGTCATCGTCGGTGAACTCTCGCTTGATGGCAGCCTGCGTCCCATTCGCGGCGCGCTGCCCATCGCCGTAGAGGCGCGTGCGCGGAAGGTGGCGAACCTGCTGCTGCCGGAACAGAACGCTCGCGAGGCCGCCGTGGTAGAGGGCGTGAAGGTGTATCCCATGAAGAGCCTGCTCGACGTGGTGCGCCTCATCAACACTGGGCAGGGTCCTGCGCCGATGGTGGTGGACACGCAGGCGCTGCTGGAACAGGTAGAGCATTTCCCTGTGGACTTCAAGGATGTGCGCGGCCAGCACACGGCCAAGCGCGCCATGGAAGTGGCCTGTGCGGGCGGACACAACATTCTGATGATCGGCCCTCCGGGCGGCGGCAAGACGATGCTGACCAAGCGCATGCCCACCATCCTTCCGCCACTTACGTTTGAAGAGGCGCTGGAGACGACCAAGATTCACTCGGTGGCCGGAGTGCTCGACGGCGGCAACGGACTGGTCGGCGTGCGCCCCTTCCGCGCTCCACACCACACCATCAGCGACGCGGGCTTGATCGGCGGCGGCGCGGTGCCGCGTCCGGGCGAGGTCTCACTGGCGCACAACGGCGTGCTCTTTCTAGACGAGCTGCCGGAGTTTCCGCGCAACGTGCTGGAGGTGATGCGGCAACCGTTGGAGGATGGCACGGTCTCCATTGCGCGGGCTGCAATGTCGCTGACGTTTCCGGCGCGCTTCATGCTGGCGGCGGCGATGAATCCCTGCCCGTGCGGCTTCTTCAATGACCGCGCCCGCGAGTGCAAGTGCACGCCGCCGATGATCCAGCGCTACATCTCGAAGATCAGCGGGCCGCTGCTTGACCGCATCGACATTCACATTGACGTGCCCGCGGTGAACTACAAGGAACTGCGTTCGACGGTGCAAGCCGAACCCTCGGCGGCCATCCGCGAGCGCGTGCTGCGGGCTCGTGAGCGGCAACTGCAGCGCTTCCGTGGAGCGGGAGAAAAATTCTTTGCCAACGCGCAAATGGGTTCGCGGCAGATTCGCACCTTCTGCGAGCTCTCCGCCGATTGCGAACGCTTGCTGGAGCGCGCCATGACGCAGCAGGGACTCAGCGCCCGCGCCCACGACCGCATCCTCAAGGTGTCGCGCACGATTGCTGATCTGGAAGGCGCGCAGCAACTGGAAGCCAAGCACATCGCCGAAGCAATTCAGTACAGGACGCTGGATAGGACGTACTGGGCGTAGAAAGGACGGCAATGGAGAAACCGGACACGGGGCCAGCAGGTATCATCCTCTTTTTTGCGATCACTGCCACCGCACTTCGAGCGTGTTATGAGCTGGCGTTCAGGGTCATTCTCTGGCACACCTACGGATTTTCGAAGGTGGCGAGCGAGCATCTGAAGATCATTAAGGCTAAGCCGGGACTTGTGGTGTCCAACGGCGACGTACTTTACGGAATGGGATTTACACATTACGCAATTGGTGTCGTGCTCTGGCTGCCCCTCACATTTTGTGCGCTGATCTTGACGTACAAGCTCGCTCTCCCGAATCTCTACCGCGCGTTGAGTTCAAAACAGGTCACGCAGGGCCAAGGTCCCTTCCCAGGTTTGACCATTCTTGCGGTGCCAGCCTTGGCCTATTTGGTGACCGCGTTTCTGCCGATGATGCTGGCGTTGGCGCTGGGGCTCATGTCGGCGGTCGTGAGTGTGATCTGGTTGCGGCGGCACTGGGAGACTGGCGAGATTGTCTACTGAAGCTCGAACGACTGGTCGCCGATTCAATCCACTTTCAAGCGAGGGAGTAAGGAAAATGAGCACTTCATCTCGACTTACTGAACTCATGCATGAGCGCAAGCTCGTTCGATTCTCACGGAGGTTTGAAGGCGGATGGGTTCACGGTTACGTATTGGCGGTTGGCCCTAAGTTTGCCCTGTTCGCTACGCTTAGCGAAGTTCGCTTTGATGGATTCGGATGTTTTCGAATCGTAGACATGAAAGATCTGAGGATTGATCCGTATGCAGCATTCAGCGAATCCGCTCGAAAGCGTCTTGGGGATCGCAAACCTCGAAAACCGAAGGTCAGCGTTGCTAGCGTTGAGGAGCTACTGTTGTCAGCGAATAAGGCATTTCCGTTGATTACGATCCACCGCGAGAGGATTAAACCGGAATCATGCTGGATTGGAAAAGTGGAGAAGGTCGAACGCGGAAGAGTGACGCTCATGGAGATTGGGCCCGATGCCAAGTGGGACGAGAAGCCCTCAACATATAAGCTCAGTGAGATCACTTGCGTTGAGTTCGGAGGCGAGTACGAAACCGCGCTTCATCTCGTCGGAGGAGAGCCAACAGTTAGGTGAGTCCTCACCAAAGTCAACACCCCCACGCTAGCCAAAAGATGGCTAGCATGGGGCACCCTCAAGGTTTCTTCTTGCCTGCAACGCAACTAACTCTTTAGCACTTCTTCTGCTGCATCCAAAATCAGCTTCCATGCGTGTTCCACATCCTGCAAGCCGGTGGCGATATTGCCGATGGCGATGCGGATGACGAACTGATCGTTTAGTGCGGTGTGCGAGAGGAAGGTGGTGCCGCTCTTGTTCACTTTTTCCAGCAGAGCCTTGTTGCGTTCGTCGCTGCCGCGCAGGCGGAAGCAGACTACGGAGAAGAGAACCGGAGCGACGCGCTCGAAGCGCTCGTCAAGGTCCACCCATCCGGCGAACTCGCGGGCAAGCTGGTTGTGGCGGCGCAGGAACTCCATGACGCCCTCGCGGCCGAAGTAGCGCAGGATGAACCAGAGCTTGAGCGAGCGGAAGCGATGGCCGAGCGGCACGCCGTAGTCCATCAGGTGCACGGCGCGCGGATCTTCGCTGGAGCGCAGGTACTCCGGCACCAGTGAGAGCGCCTGACGCAACACCTGCGGCTTACGCGTGTAGAAGGCGCTGAGGTCCATCTGCGTCATGAGCCACTTGTGCGGGTTGGTGACCACGGAGTGGGCGCGCTCAATGCCTTTGAAGTATTGGGCGCACTCGGGCAACAGGGCACAGGGTCCGGCGTAGGCGCAATCGACGTGCAGCCAGAGGTTGAACTCCTCGGCCAGTGCAGCGCACTCGAAGGCGGGATCGACCGAAGTGGAAGACGTTGTGCCGATGGTGGCGACGATGCAGCAGGGGATGAGTCCGGCGGCGAGGTCGGCTTCGATAAGCTGGCGCAGGACGTCAGAACGCATGCGGAACACGGAGTCGGTCGGCACCTTGCGAACATTCTTCTGGCCAATGCCAATGGCCATGGCACCCTTCTCCACCGAGGAGTGCGCCTGCTCTGAGGTGTAGACCACGAGATTGCCGTGACATCCCTCTTCGCGCGTGTTGGGCTGCACAAACTCGCGGGCGCAGATCAGCGCATGCATGGTGCTGGTGGAGGCCGTGTCGTAAATGATGCCGAAGAACTCCGGCGGCAGGCCGAGCCACTCGCGCAGCCATCCGAGCGCAACCTGCTCCAACTCGGCCACGGCGGGCGAGGTGTCCCAGTGCAGGCCGTTGGTGTTCATGGCGGCAATCAGCAGCTCGGCAAGAATGCCGGGGGTGGAGGCTGAGGTGCCGAAGTAGGCCATGAATCCGGGATGGTTCCACTGGGTGACCGCCGGAAAGATGGTGCTGCGGAAGTCGTCGAGAATGGCGGCGAAGCTTTCGCCCTGTTCGGGAGCGTGCGCGGGAAGCGCGTCGACCAAATCGCCGGGATTCATGCGGGGCTGCACGGGAACGTCGCGGATGTTGGTGAGGTAGTCGGCGATCCACTCCACGCTGCTGTGAGCCGAGCGGCGGAAATCTTCTACATAGCGGGACCACGTCTGCGGGTCCTGGGGATCAGGCAGATGATTAGACATGATGACTCCGGAAAAGATGATTTTAGCGCAGCGCAGGGCGAATGCGATGGGAACTGCTCCTGGGCAAGGTGTCGCGAACGGTACCTCGGGGCCTGTTGTGAGAAAATAAAAGGTAGCAGGGCGCTCGGCGAAGGGTAACGCCGACGGCAGGCGCCAGGGGATGAAATGCACGAGTTGTCGATTGTTTGCTCCGTACTCGATCAGCTTGAGGAATTGAGGAAGCAGCAACCTGAGGGAACGAAGTTCTCCAAGGTGGGCTTGCGCGTGGGCGAACTGGCGGGCGTGGACGTGGATTGCCTGCGCTTCGGCTTTGAGTGCTCGGTGAAAGACACGCCGTGGGAGACGCTTGCGCTGGAGATTGAAGAGATTCCGCGACGGCAGCGGTGTCCTGGTTGCAAGGAAGAGTTCAAGGCAGAGAACTGGGCCACCGAGTGTCCGAAGTGCGGCGAGGCCGCGACCGTTCTGATTGCCGGTGAAGAATTGCAGATCGCTTTTGTAGAGGTGGATGAATGAGCCAGCAGATCGTGGTTGAGAAGAAAGTACTGAACGAGAATCAGAAGCTTGCCGCCGAGCTGCGCGATAAGTTCCGCGAGCACAAGATTTTGGTGGTCAACATTATCAGTTCGCCGGGATCGGGCAAAACCACGCTGCTGGAGCGGACCCTGGAGCGGCTGGACAAGAGCAAGAGAGTTGTCCTGCTGACCGGCGACCTGCAGACGGAAAACGATGCCAAGCGGCTGGGGCAGTGGGGATTCCCGGTGAAGCAGATTATCACCGGCGGCACCTGCCATCTTGACGCCAAGATGATTGAGAAGCATCTGGCGGACTGGCCGATGGATTCGTACGACATGCTGATCATCGAAAACGTGGGCAACCTGGTCTGTCCTACCAGCTACGATCTGGGCGAGCACTTCAAAATTGTCATCCTGTCTGTGACCGAGGGTGAAGACAAGCCGCTGAAGTATCCGTCGATTTTTGTGAAGAGCGAGCTGATGGTGCTGAGCAAGGTGGACCTGCTGCCGTACGTGCCCTTCGACGCGGAGCTGGCCAAGAAGAATGCTCGCTCGGTGCATCCGGGAATCCAGATCATCGAGACCTCCAGCAAGGGCGACGGGCTGGATGAATGGATGAAGTGGCTGGAAGACAAGCTGGCCGCGGTGAAATCAGGCGAACTGGTTTCAGCGTAGAGATACAGTGCTTTCGCAGCCGGGTACGCGGTAAAATCCGCCGCTCCGGCTGCGGGCGCGTAGGCGGAAGCACAGGCCGGAGGGTTACGCTCTCCGGCCTTTTTGCGTTTACAGGTTGCGCTCTGGCCGGGGGATTGGATACAAGGGAAGCGGTGACTCTTCACAAGATATTCGGGCTTATGCTGGCGCTGCTGCTGGCGGTGGGCACCCTGCGGGCGCAGGTGGAGCAACGTAGTGCCCTCCGGCCGCAGACGCTGGCGCTGAATACGACATTGCGGGTGTTGCAGATTACGGCGCATCCGGGCGATGAAGATGGCGCGTTGCTGCTGTACTTCTCGCAGGAGAAGGGCGCGGAGGTCACGCTGCTGACGCTGACTCGCGGCGAGCGCGGCGACAGCCGGCTGGGCATCATGGAGCCGACCGAGCAGGGCCTGCTGCGCACCATGGAGCAGCTCGCCAGCGATGCGCAATACGGCGCGGAGCAGCGCTTCACACGCGTAGTGGACTTCGGCTTTGCACGCACGTCGAACGAGGTATTCGACCGATGGCTGGGGCACAACGTGGCGCTCGGCGATATGGTGCGCACCATTCGCGAGACGCGCCCGGAGATCATTGTCACGCCGTTCGACGTGAGCTCGCCGGATGGCGATGGGCAGCATGAGGCTACGGCCATCCTGGTGCGCGAGGCTTTCCGCGCCGCTGCCGATGCCAAACAGTTTCCTGAACAACTAAAAGATGGAGTCGAGGTGTGGCAGGCGAAGCGGCTGTTTGCCCTGACGCGTTCGGGCTCCTATACCCTGGACTTCAGGGCCGATCAGCGCGTGGCCGGAGGCGAGAGCCTGCAATCGCAGGCACAGCTTGCGCTGGACGAACAGCGCTCGCAACTCGGGATGTGGCATGCTCCGCACGAGGCCGTCCGTCACTATCGGCTGATCGACTCCGCGCCGGGCTTTGGCATGGGCGAGGGCGCGAAAAATTTCGCCGAGGGAATGGATACGCGGCTGGAATCGCTGGCGAGCCTTTCGGGGCCGAATGCGGAGGCAGTGCAGCAAACGCAGTCACGATTGAGGGCCATGAGTGCAGCGGCCACGGCGGCCTTGGAGACGGCGGGGGATCGTGCGGCCTGCGCCGCGCAGCTTGCGGCCTACTTGCGCAACCTGCGGGCGTTGGAAGATCGCATGGTTGGCGGGCATGAGAGTGGATTGCTGCGTGCCGAGATTACTGCCAAGCGCAAGCAGGCGGAGAAGGCTTTGCTGCTGGCCGAGGGAGTTCGCGTGCAGGCTCGGCTGGCTGATGATGCGGCGAATGAATCCGCCTACGTGCTGGTGCCCGGAGCCAATTATGCTGTGCAGGTACAGGTGACGGCTCCGGCGGAGCTTCGCGTGGCAGGCGTGGAGTTGCGTGGCGAAGGCGGGCGCTGGACTCCAAAGCGCGAGTGGACAGCGGGCGACCCGCACGCGGTGTTTCGCGGACGGGTTCCGATGGATGCTCCGTTCACCCGTCCGCAGTTTTTGCTGGAAGGCGAAGAGGACGGCGCGTACAGGATTCTCGATGAGCGCAACGCACTGCGCGCCCTGCCTCCGGCGGCGCTGCACGTGGTGGTGGAGTTTGAGGTGGAAGGCGAACTGGTGCGCATGAGCACGGACGTGGAGGCCGCGGATCAGGACGCGATGCGCGCGGTGGCTGTGGCACCGCCGATGTCTGTGATTGTGGAGCCGCGCACGCACTGGAACCGCCGTACCAGCTTCTCCTATGGAGAGGTTGAGGTGCGGGTGCGGAGCAATGTTCAGAACCTGCAGAACGCGCTGCTCTCGGTGCATCCGCCGTCCGGTTGGCGTGCTGAACCCGAGCGCGAGATGCTGGAGATTGAACATCGCGGCGAGGAACATCTTTACCGCTTCTTCCTGGTGCAGGAGCGCGGCGACGAGGGAAGTTTTCCGTTGCGCGCAGTGGTGCGCTGGGGCGGCGCGGTCTTCGATCAGGGCTACACAATCGTGCACGGCGCGGGCAATCGCACGGCGTTTGATTATCGCGGATCGGACGGGTGGCTGGTGTCGGCGGAGATGGATGCGCCGGAAGGCCTGGAAGTGGGATACGTGGGCGTTGCGGGCGACGTGATTCCAGACGCACTGCGCGACGTGAACGTGCGCGTCACGGAGATGGATCGCGATGAACTGCTGAACGGGCGGCTGCAACGGTTCTGGGCCATCGTGCTGGGGCCGGGCGCGGTGGACGCGCGCGATGATCTTGGCGAGGCACGTAGCCGATTGCTGCACTACGCCGAAGCGGGTGGCGCGGTGGTGATACTGGCGCAATCGGACGTAGCGCGCTTTACCCGCAATGCGCCGGTGCCGTATCCCGTCGAAGTGGGAACGGCGCGGGTCAGCAACGAGGCCAGCGCGGTTGAGATTCTTGACCCGCACGACGACCTGATGCAGGATCCGAACGAGATTGGCGCGGATGATTTTGTGGGCTGGAGCGAGGAGCGCGGGCGCAACTTTGCACAGCGCTGGGATCCGCATTTCCAGACGCTGTTGCGCATGCGCGACCCCCGCGAGCCGGTGCAGGAAGGCGCGCTGATTCGGGCGCGTTATGGTCGCGGCTCGGTGGCCTATACCGGCCTGTCGTTCTCGCGGCAGCTTCCGGCGGGGGCTCCGGGAGCGTTTCGTTTGCTGCTCAATCTGCTCAGTTCGGGCGCGGAGCTACACCGCTAGACCGTTTCCTGCGTCACTCAGAATTCCATTCAAAGTTGAGCGGGATTGCAGTAGAATCCAGCCGCACCGTAAATGGGGTTTGCGGCGCTCTCCGTGAACTGGATGATTGCGGAGTTGCAGTGGGGTTCCATCTTTAGCAGAGTCTTTTCCATAGCGCACAACATCTTTCCATTTGGAAACGTGACCGCACGTAAAGGGAGAGCACAATGAAACGCATTTATGTGGTGGCTTACCACCAGTCCAAGTTCGGCAAACTGCTCGGAATGACAGTTCCCGAAATTGCGAAGAACGCGATTGAAAGCGCGTGCAAAGAAATTAACGCAGATCCGTCGCTGCTGGATGTAGGTGCCGTGGGCGCGGCCTGCAATATCTCACTCAACGAGCAGGGACTGGTTTCCGGCCTTGCGGCCTCGGTTCCAGGGCTGGCCAGCAAACCGATTGAGAGCGTGGAGAACGCCTGCGCCTCCGGCGGTCAGGCCATCCTCTCCACCATTCTGAAGCTGCAGGCGGGATGGGGTGAGACGGGCTTTGCGATGGGCTATGAAAAAATGCGCGACGCCGAAGGCAAGATGGACGGCAAGCTGATTGGCCGTGCGCTGGGCGCGTACTCGCATCCGGACGAGCGGGCAGGCAAGACCTACATCTTTCCGCACTTGTTTGCCGAGATCATGGAGTGCTACATCAAGCGCCACAAGGTGACAGAAGCCGAGCTGGCTGAGATTGCGGTGCAGGAGTACGCCAACGCCAACAAGAATCCGCTGGCGCAGATGAACAAGGTGAAGTTGACGCTGGAGGATGTGGTTACCATCAGCGACCGCAACCGTTACATCGTGGACGGCCTGCCGCTGAAGACCTATGACTGCTCGCAGATTACCGACGGCTACGCCACGGTGATACTGGCGACGGAAGAAGGCTTGAAGAAACTCGGCGTGAGCAAGTCCGACGCAGTGGAAATTGCCGGATACGCGCAGGCCACTGATCCGTTGCTCAAGGAAGGACGCGACATTCTGCATCCGGCCGGGGCGAACACGGCGATGAAGAAGGCGTATGCCATGGCAGGCCTGACGCCGCAGGATATCAACGTGGCCGAGGTGCATGACTGCTTCTCCGTGATGGGAGCCATCGGCGCCGAAGTGATCGGTAAGGCCAAGCCCGGCGAGGGCGCGAAGTTCTGGGGCGAGGGCAAAGCCAAGGTCGATGGCGAGTGCGGCATCAACCTTTCCGGCGGACTGATCGCCAAGGGCCACCCGATTGGTGCAACCGGCGTGGCCATGGTGGGCACCTGCTTCCATCAACTCGTAGGGAAAATGCCTGAAGGCCTGCAGATGAAGAATCCGAAGGCCGCGGCGACGTTCAACGTGGGTGGCGCAATCTGCGCCTCGGTTTGCACGGTGCTGAAGCCGTAGGTCGACAGCGCGAAGACCTGGGGGCCGGCGATCATCGCCGGCCTTTCTGCGTGCGGCCATGCCGGTATGATTCGTGCTGTACAATCGATTTCCAATGCAGGTCTGTACTCCCGAAAGGAACAACCATGCGCTTCTTCCGTCTCTCGCTTGCTGCCATTAGCCTCGTTGTTTTCGCGCTTGCTTCTCCGGTTGCAGCACAGAGCAGCGACGCGGCGAAAGGAATCGCCGCGCAGGTTGATCGGCAAATGCCGGAACTGACAGCCACCTACAAGCAGCTTCACCAGCATCCGGAGCTCTCGCATTTTGAAGAGAAGACCTCGGCATATCTGGCAGGAGAACTGCGCAAGGCAGGCTACGAAGTTACGGAGCGCGTCGGCAAGTATCCGGATGGATCGCAGGCATGGGGCGTTGTGGGCGTGCTGAAGAACGGAAGCGGGCCGACGGTGTTAATCCGCACGGACATGGATGCGCTGCCGGTGACGGAGGCAACGGGACTCGACTATGCCAGCCACGTGCGCTCGCAGAATCCGCAGAAGCAGGATGTAGGCGTGATGCACGCATGCGGGCACGACCTCCACATGACGGCGCTGATTGGCGTGGCCCGCGAACTTGCGGCGAACAAGGACAAGTGGCACGGCACGGTGGTGCTGGTGGGCCAACCCTCCGAGGAGACAATCGACGGAGCCGTGGCCATGCTCGCAGACCACTTTTACGAGCGCTTTCCCAAGCCCGACTTCATCCTCGATCAGCACGACACAAACGACTACGCTACCGGACACATTGCTATCGGCTCCGGACCTCAGCTCGCCAGCGCCACCAGTGTGAACGTGGTCTTCCACGGCATTGGCGCGCACGGCTCCCGGCCAGCGGCGGGCAAGGACCCTGTCGTGATGGGCGCGGAGTTTGTGCTGCTGGCGCAGACCATTGTCAGTCGCCAGATCGACGCTCGCGACCCTGCGGTGCTCACCATTGGCACCTTTCACTCGGGGACCAAGAACAACATCATCCCCGATGAAGCTACTCTCGGACTTTCCATGCGCGCGTACTCAGAGGCGGTCCGCCAAAAGCTGCTGGATGGCGTGCGGCGTACGGCAAACGGTGTAGCCACGGCGTATGGCGTAAGTGCGGATCGCATGCCGGATGTGACGGTGGCTGAATCGACGGTGCCGACGGTCAACGATGCCGCGCTGGCAGAGCGCATGCGCAAAGCCGCTGAGCAGGCGCTGGGCGCTGAGCGCGTGGATGCGTCAACTCCAGTGATGGGAAGCGAAGACGTGGGCTACTTCAGCCTGGATGGAAAGATTCCGTTTGTCTTCTTCTGGCTGGGTGCGGCGGATCCGCAAAAACTAGCCGAGGCGAAGAAGACGGGCGTTGCACTGCCCAGCAACCATTCCGCGTTATTCGCTCCGGTCTATGAGCCGGCCATCCGCACGGGAGTCACGGCAATGACGGCGATGGCGATGGATCTGCTAAAGAAGTAAATGCCGTGAGTAGCGCGGCGAATGAACTTCGCCATCTACTCGACTTCGCGCGAGGGCATGATGCGTCCCTCGCCGGGGATGAAGTCATCGGTGGAGTAATCGCCGAACTCGTGGCAGTGGGGACACTCGAAGCGACCCACCGGAGTATTGAGGACGAGCGCGTCCGTGCTTTTGCCCGCCACCGGTTCACGCGGCAACAGAGGGAAGCGCAGAGCGCAGATTTTGCATTCAACCAGCCAGACTAGAGCCATATCTGAATCTTACCGCGAAAGTTCGTAGAGGGCATCGCGGTCAGGGCATCGCCGCACGGCGTAAATCATTCCATCGAGCTACAAATTGAGGGCCTGCTGAACCTTTTCCAACAGGCTCGTGCAGGTAAACGGTTTCTGCAGAAACAGCGTTTCTTTGTCCAGAATTCCGTGGTGGATGATCGCATCTGGCGTATAGCCTGACATGAAAATCACCCGGAGTTGATAGCCCTTGTAGTGGAGGATGTCGGCAAGTTGTTTACCGCTGCGTCCTTTCAGCACCACGTCGGTGAGCAGGAGATCGATGCTTCCGTCGTTCTCGGTGGCGCGCTCCAAGGCCTCTTCGTGCGACCGCACGGAGATTACCTTGTGGCCGCCCGAGCGAAGAAACTCTGCGACGAGAGATCGCAAGGCGTCCTCATCTTCCACCAGCAAAACCGTTGCATGCTTTGTGGCGGTATTGGTTACGGGCGCTGGAACGGAGTCATCTCCTGTTGTGGCTGCATCCGGAACCGGGAGATAGATTTCGAAGCGTGTGCCCTCACCGAGTTTGCTGTCGAACCAGATGAACCCCTCGCTTTGCTTGACGATGCCGTACACCATGGAGAGTCCGAGTCCGGTCCCCTTGCCGGGTGCCTTGGTCGTAAAAAAAGGCTCGAACAGGCGTGCCTTGGTATCCTCGTCCATTCCTTTTCCCGTGTCGCAGATTGCCAACATCACGTATCTACCAGCGGGCATGATTGGATGCGGATTGTCATGGTCGGCGTGGACCTCCGCGTTGGCTGTTTCGATTGTGAGGTCGCCTCCCTGGGGCATGGCATCGCGCGCGTTGACGATCAGGTTGAGGACGACCTGCTCGATCTGTGAGCAGTCTGCCCGTATCGGCCAAAGCTGGGGAGACAGCAGTAGATTGATCTGAATGTCTTCGCCAACCAGACGTTCCGCCATCCGTGCGGTCTCTGTGAGAACCGGATTGAGCAAGAAGACTCTTGGCTGGACGATTTGCTTGCGGCTGAAGGCAAGTAGTTGTCCGGTCAGTTCGGCGGCCTTTCTGGCGGAGCGAATCACGCTCTCGGTCCTGACGAGTGCGCTGCCTTCCAGTTGCATGCTCAACAACTCAGTCTGCGCCATGATGATCATGAGCAGGTTGTTGAAGTCGTGCGCGATCCCGCCGGCGAGCCTGCCGACAGCTTCCATCTTCTGCGCCTGCCGGAACTGCTCCTCGAGCACCTGCCTGGACTTGCAATCCTCTTCGGCTTTCAACTGCATGCGCACGGTTCGAATGCCATAGGAGAGATTTCCGGCAAGTTCGGAAATCAGTTCCAACTCTTCCTTCTCGAAAGCATCCTTTTCCGAGGCGTAGACCGTCAAGGCCGCAACTGTTTTTCCGTCCACAATCAACGGGATGCACAGCGCAGATCGAAGCCCGTGAGCCTCCGCACGTTCGCGCCATGGTGCGCAGGCGGGGTCAGAGGAATAATCCTGCACGACTACAGTACGCGACTCGCGCAACGCTGTACCGGTAGGGCCGCACCCCCAGGGCTCGTCCTTCCAAGTGAGCCGGATATCCTCCAAGTATTTGCTGGATGCACCGGCGAGGACAGAGATGGTTATGGTTTGTTCCGGGTCGTTGTTGGGAATTCCAATCCAGGCCAAAGCATAATCGTCATTGTGCACGATGATATCCACTGCCTGCCGGAGCAACTCATCTTCACTGGTGGCGTGGATCATGGACTGGTTAACCCTGCTGAGTGCGCTCAGGGCACGGTTGACGCGCTTCAGTTCACTCTCGGCGCGGGCAGGTGCCGTGATATCCAGACTCGCCTCGAGAACGTACCCGGTTTCTTCATCCACCGCCAGGGCAGTTTCGGTAACAACTTTGTCGCCGCTCTTGCTCAGGCGGGTCATGCGACCATGCCAGTGCCTTGTCTCTTTAAGTCGGCGGTCAAGATCTTCCCGTGACCCGTGGACCAAGGATTGCAGAAACGTCTCCGGAGTCTTACCGAGAGCCTCCGATTCGGTAAAGCCATAGACCCGCTCAGCACCGTGGCTCCAGTAAATGATACGGCGCTCTGGATCGGTCATCAGGACGGCTTCGGCAGCCGCTTCGAGGAGCTTCTGCCTCAGTTGCAGATCGCGTTCCGCGCGGATACGCGATCGCTCGTAGAGCCACGCCGCGACCGACATGATCACGAGAAAGAGGATTTGCTTCGCCAGATCGATTGCACCGAGCCGGAGGCTGTAGAGCGGCGGTATCAAGAAGAAATCAATCGCTAGCATTGAGAGAATGGACGAAAAGACAGCTGCCGGAAATCCGCCAATCCAGAGCGCAAAAAACACAGCAGGCATGTAGAAGAGGAAGGGAGTTCCACTGCTGATGGAGGGGAGTTGAACAGCCACGGTCGTGGTCAGTGCCACGGCGCCAAAGGCCCACAGATAGTGACGGCTCGAAAACCCCTTCGAATCCGCGCGTGCTTTGGGTGGCTGGTGCATAAGATATTCCACCTATCCTGCTGCAACGCCTCAGGCAGTGCAATTCAAGTTATTGGGTAAAAAACCAGGGGAAAGTGGTGCACGCAATGGAATCAAATGATCAAGGCGTCGCGATTTTATCTCGAAAGCAAGAAAATCGGAAGTGATTAGCGCCACTCCGGGGTTGGTCTGGACATAAAAGTGCCCCGCCGCTTGTGGGCGAGGCACTTGTCTGGACTTCAACGATCGGACGATTACCAGATGCGCACGCGGTCCCCAGGAGCAAGGTAGAGCTTGCGTCCGTCTTCCACGCGGAATGCCGCGTACCAGGCGTCAATATTGCGGACGGTGGCAGCGCGGTACCGGGCAGGAGCATGACCATCGGTAAGCACCTGCTGGCGCAGCGCAGCTTCCCGCGTTTTAGAAGCCCAGTTCTGGCCGAAGGCGATGAAGAACTGCTGGTCGCCCGTGAAGCCGTCCTGCTCGGGCGCTGCTTTGCCGGCCAGCGATGCGCGATAGCCATCGTATGCCGCTGAGATTCCGGCGACGTCGGCAATGTTTTCCGCCAGCGTCTGTTCGCCGTTCACCGAAACATCGGGGAAAGGTTTGTAGGTGTCATACTGCGCGGCGAGTTTCTTGGTGGCTACGCCGAAGTGCTCGAGGTCTTCTTTCGTCCACCAGTTGCGCAGGGCTCCGGTGGAGTCAAAGGTGCTGCCCTCGGTATCAAAGGTGTGGCTGATCTCGTGTCCAATGATGGAGCCGATGGCGCCGTAATTGGCTGCCGCCGGTGCCGCGGCGTCAAAGAACGGAGGCTGCAGAATTGCCGCCGGGAAGTTGAGCGCGTTCTGCAGCGGCAGGTTGACGGCGTTCACCGTCTGCGGTGTCATGCACCATTCCTTCTTGTCCACCGCGCTGCCCAGGCGGTTCACCTCGTGGTGATATTCAAAGAGGCTGGCGCGCTGCAGGTTGCCGATGATGTCGGCAGGCTTGATCTCAAGCGCGGAATAGTCGCGCCAGGTCTCCGGATATCCGATGCCTACGTAGAGCGTCTTGAGCTTGGCCTTGGCTTCTGTCTTGGTGGCTGCGTCCATCCAGGTCAGGCCGTCAATGCGCAGGCGGAAGGCTTCGATGATATTGGCCACCATGGCCTGCGCGCGTGCCTTGGCTTCCGGCGAGAAGTAACGCTCGGCATAGATCTGGCCGACGGCATCGCCGAGGATTCCATTCACGACTCTTACGCCACGCTGCCAGCGCGGACGCTGCTGCGGCGTGCCGGAGAGCGTCTGCCCGAAGAAGGCGAAGCGCTCATCGGCGAATGCCTTGGGAAGCACGCCCGCGTATTGCTCAATGAGGTGGAAGGCCACCCAGTCTTTCCAGGTATCCAGCGGAACCGATGCGACCAGCGCCGATTCTCCGGCGAAGGCCGTGGGCTGCCAGACGATGAAGCTTGACTGCTTCGTCAATCCTGCGGCTTGGAAGTACTCATGCCAGTCGAGGCCCGGAGCCTTGGCCGCAAAGTCCGCAGCTTTCCAAGTGTTATCCGCTTTGTGGATGTCGTCGTTTTCGGCTAGGCTGATGTGCTTCTCGGCGATGGCGCGTTCGAGGTCGACAATGCGCTTGGCGCGAGCATCCACATCGTCGTATCCCGCGAGCTTCAGAATGGCGCTGACGTGCGCCAGGTACTTGGCGCGGAGTCCGGCCATGTGCTCGCTGGGGGAGATGTAGTACTCGCGGTCAGGCAGCACCAATCCACCCTGCATCAGGTAGGCCGTGTAGTGGCCGGAATCATGGAAGCCGGGTGCGACCCAGAGTCCGAAGAGATTTGCGGTGTGGAAGTTGGTGTTGTTGAGGGCGTCCACGTCGGCGCGCAGCGAGCTGCCGAGTTCGCGCGCAAGTTGGCGCTTGTCCTTGATCTGGCGAATGGCGTCCAGTTGCGCCCGCAGCGGAGTGGTGCCCGCCTCTTCAATTGCCTTCTCGTCCATGTAGGAGTTGTAGAGGTCGGCAATCTTCTGCGCGCTGGTGCCGGGCTTGGCTCCGGACTTGGCCGCTTCTTCAATGATGCCTGCCGTGCGCTTGCTCGCCGTGTCGTCCAGAACGCTGAACACTCCAATGGAGCCGCGGTCAGCGGGAAGCTCCGTCTTCTTCAGCCACTCGCCGTTGGCGTAGTGGAAGAAGTCGTCGCCGGGATTGACGGAACGATCCATATGGCTGAGGGCGATGCCGTGCTCCGGCGTGGCATCCTGAGCCATCAGAGCGGCAGGGAAGAGGGTTGTTGCGCAGAATGCGAGAGCGAAGAAATTGGTAGATAGTTTCATAGATCTCCGGGACCTCATTGGCCGCCAACCAGTTTAGACCTCGCATGACCGGGTTGGGTAGCAGGGCAGGGACGTGCGCTGCCCATGGAAAAGCCCCGGCGTGAACCGGGGCGAATCGGGATTTATGTTGCAGGTTACTGAATGCGCTCGAACTGATAGCCTGCGGCGGCCAGTGCGGTCAGCAGGTTGGCTACGTGCTCATTGCCACGCGTCTCCATGGTCAGGTCGATGGCCGAGTAGCCGAGATCGACGCCGAACTTGCGGTCATACGCGGTTTCCACGATGTTGGCGCGGTGGTCGGCCAGAACTCCGGTCAGCACGTGCAGCGCGCCGGGGTAATCCGGCAGGTGAATGCGCAGGCGGATCAGGCGTCCATCTTTGGCAAGGCCGCGCTCAATGATGCGCGAAAGAATGCCTACGTCGATGTTGCCTCCGCTGATGATGGCGGCAATGCGCTTGCCTGTGCAGTGGATCTTGTCATGCAGGATGGCGGCCACGGCTGCGGCTCCGGCACCCTCGGCAACGGTCTTCTCGCGCTCCAGCAACAGCAGAATCGCGCTGGCAATCTCTTCTTCCTCCACGGTCACAATCTCATCCACGTACTTGCGAACCATGGGGAAAGTGCGCTCACCGGCAGTACGCACGGCAATGCCATCGGCCAGGGTGGAAGCCACGGGCAAGGTGACCAGGTGCCCGGCCTCGACAGCGGCCTTCATCGAAGGCAAGCGCGAGGTCTGCACGCCGATGACGCGGATGCGCGGATTGATTTCCTTGAGGGCGCAGGCCATGCCGCTGATCAAACCGCCACCGCCGATGGCCGTGACGACCACGTCCACATCCGGAGTCTGGCTGAGCAACTCAAGGCCGAGCGTGCCCTGTCCGGCGATCACTGCGTCATCGTCAAAGGCATGGATGAAGGTTAGGCCTGATTCCTTGGCGCGACGCTTGGCTTCGTCGCAAGCCTCGTCGTAGTTGGCACCATAGAGAACTACTTCTCCGCCGAAGCGCCGGGTCGCCATCACCTTGTTCAGCGGGGTGGCCAGGGGCATCACAATCTGGGCAGTAACTCCGCGCTTGCTGGCATGGTAAGAGACGGCTTGCGCATGGTTGCCCGCCGAAGCCGCAATTAATCCGCGCTGCCGCTCTTCCTGGGTAAGCTCCAGAATCTTGTTGAGTGCGCCGCGCTCCTTGTAAGCACCCGTCATCTGAAGGTTTTCCAGTTTCAGAAAAACCTTATTGCCGGAGAGCTGCGAGAACGTCTCGGAATGCGAGCACGGCGAGAGGAATAGCGACTCGCGGATGCGCGAGTAGGCTTTCCGTACGTCGTCAACTGTGACCATGGCTGCTGCCGCACCTGCGGACATGTCTTGTTTTCCTGAATGCGATGCGCTTAGTCCAGAGGGCTTAAGGGGCTCGCGGGGAGATGCCATAAGTATAAGCGATTCCGCGGGCCATGCGCGAAATACACATCTGAGTCAACGTATATACGTTGCGGTGCATCTACTTTCCTAGATCGTTGGATAGAACCGCGCCTTTCGCAAGAGGCGTGTACAGGGGACTCAAAGAATGGGAACGACAAGGCAGGAGTTCCGGTCCATCGTTGTATTTGGCGGGGCTGGCTTTATTGGCTCGAACTGGACCGAGCGGCTTCTGAAGACGACCGAAGCCAAGGTGCACGTTTTTGACAACCTGTCGCGAAAGGGCGCGCGCCACAACCTGGAGCATCTCCAGAAAGTTGCCGGCCGCACCGGACGCCTGCAGATCACGGTGGGCGATGTGCGTGACGCCTCCATGGTGAGCCGCGTGGTGAAGTACGCCACGGAAATCTACAACTTTGCCGCGCAGGTTGCGGTGACCACCTCGCTGGTGGAACCGCGGCTGGACTTCGATGTGAATCTCGGCGGCACGTTCAACATCCTGGAAGCAGCCCGGCAGCACGGGCAAAATCCCTACCTGCTCTTCACCTCTACCAACAAGGTTTACGGCAGCGCAGAGGACAGCAAGGTGCGCGTCGAGGGCAAACGTTATATTTCACCCGGTAGCCACGGCACCGACGAATCGCAGCCGCTCGACTTCCACTCGCCTTACGGCTGCTCCAAGGGAGCGGCTGACCAGTACGTGCGCGATTACGCCCGCATCTACGGACTGAACTCCGTGGTCTTCCGCATGTCCTGCATTGCCGGACCGCGCCAGTTTGGCAGCGAAGACCAGGGTTGGGTCGCTCACTTCCTCTACTCCACGCTGGAAGGCAAGCCGCTGACGATTTACGGCGATGGCCGCCAGGTACGCGACATTCTTTACGTGGAGGACCTGCTGCGGGCATTTGAAGCCGCCTACGCCAATCGCCAGCACACCGCTGGACAGATCTACAACATTGGCGGGGGCCAGCCGAATACCGTTTCGCTGCTGGAGTTGATGGACCTGATCGAGAAGATGACGGGCTCACGCACGAGTTACGACTTTGCCGACGCAAGAGCTGGCGATCAGCTCATGTATGTCACCAATCACGACCGCTTCTCGCAGACAACGGGCTGGCAGCCGGAAGTGGATCTGGAGGGCATTGTCAGGGGAATCCACCGCTGGTATCGGAGCAACCGCGAACTCTTTGTGCCGACCCGAGCCGAACTGCTGACGCAGGGCACGCTGCTGACTCCGGCGCGGAGGATTGCTTAGTGCACCGAGACGTGCAGACCCGGGCAATCCGGTACGCATTGGTGAATCCGAACTGGGATTTTACCGGCTCCACGTACTTTGGCTGCCGTGATCCGCATACTCCGTTGGAGTTGCTTTTTGCGGCGCAGAAGATTCGCGACCGAGGCCATCATGCCCTGGTGATCGATGCGCAGACCGACGACCTTACGGTGGCCGATGTACGCGAGCAGGTGGCACGCTTCGATCCTGATTTCCTGATCATTCCTTCGGCTCCGTCGTATCTTTTCTGGCGCTGCCCGCCGCCGGAACTGCGGGTTCCACGCGAGTGGTTTGAAGGAATCGGGGGACGTGCGGCCAAGGTGCTGATCGGGCCGCACAGTTCGGCTACGCCGCGGGCTGCCATTCACAAGACCGGCGCGCAGATCGTCATCAAGGGTGAGAGCGAAGATGCTATCGCTGCCCTGGCCACCGAGCCGTGGGAACTGATCGACGGCGTCTGCTTCCGTGACAACGATGGCCTTGAGCATTACAGCCAGGGCCTCGCCGTGGTGGACATGGCCACCCTCCGCGCGCTGGACTATTCGGATTACAACGTGGAGCGGCACTGGCATCGTCACCACGTATTCAACCAGGGCACAGGGCGCGGCGCGGAGGTGGAGTTCGCGCGCGGCTGTCCTTGGAATTGCACCTTCTGCAACAAGCAGCTCTTCCGCAATAAATTTCGCGAGCGCAATGTGAATGAGGTCATGCTGGAAATCGACTGCCTCATCGCGCGCGGCGTGGACTACGTCTACTTCATCGACGAGATTTTCGGCGTAGGCAAGAACGTGCTGCGCCTGCTGGAGGAAATTGCCAAGCGCGATATCCGCATCGGCTTCCAGACGCGCATCGACCTTTGGGACGAGGCCAAGCTCGACCTACTAGGCCGCGCCAATACAATTTCCATTGAGTGCGGCATCGAGTCCATCACCGACGCAGGCCGCGACGAACTCAACAAGAATTGCCGCATGAGTACCGAGCGCATCAGCGAACTACTGATCTACGCGCGCAAACGCATCCCATGGGTGCAGGCCAACCTGATTCTCACCGAACACGATGAGCGTGGCGAGATTCGCCGCTGGCAGGATCGCATGAAGTCCGAAGGCGTGTGGGTGAGCGAGCCTGTGCCCATGTTCCCGTTCCCCGGATCACCGCTCTACCTGCAGACCTTTGGTGCTGCTCCGGACGACCAGGCCTGGGAGCGCGCGCACCGTTATTACACCGAGGTCTTCGATCCCAAGGGGTACAGCGACATTCAGGAGCAGCGCCCCGCCGCCCTGGAGTCGCTGGAAAAAGCATCGTAAAGTCCCGCTCGCGATAGGCCGATATCCCTTCCAGAACGCACTCTGGAAGGGAACTGTCTTGAACCTCGCCTTCGTTTACTCTCGCGCCGTCATCTCCTGGCAACTGGTGTTCTCTCACGCCTCAAGAATGTTGCGCCACCTGAAGAGCGCGTTGCTGATGACCCTGGCCTCGGCGGGAGTCGGCTTGGCGTGGTTCTGCTGCTGGTTGGACCGCTTCCTCTCCGGCAGCGGCACTTCGTGGATCATCTCCGCCCGCCCTGCCGAGCGAAAAGCCGCGGAGAGTCTGCGTCAGGAGGTCGCCCCTGAAAAGCTGCAACCCATTGCGGTAGGAAGAACCCAGCCCCGCACCATCGACAGCCTGCTCCGCAGCAAGGAAGCTGGGATGAACTCTCATTTCAACTGAAAATGATGACGTGGCGGGATTTTCGATTGGCAGTTCTCTACTGCGTTTGCAGTGCCCGCTCCACCTGGCTCTGCCGATACTGAAAGCTCTTCTGCATGGATGGCAGCACGAAGTATCGCTCTACCAGATCCCCCGCCCAGCCGTAACCGATCTCGAAATTTACCCAGTCGCGGATCAGGGTGCCCTCCACGCCGTTCCGCCGCTCAGCTTGGAAGTCATGTCTATGGCTCCAGCGGCGCATCGGCCCGCTGACCTGGGTATCGCGGAAATAGTGGCCCGGCACCCACTCCTCGATTCGGGCATGCCATTCCATCCTTAATAGAGGTAGCGCGCGGAAGGAGAAGACGAACTCCGATCCAGCCGCGGCCACCTTGTCCAACTCGAGCGCATTGAAAATCTCGCCGTTGCCGGCAGGCGGAGTCACCAACCGGGCGCGCTCAACGCGCACCTTCATCTCCGGGGGCATGATGCGCGGCAGATTTGTGGGATCAGAGAAGAACGCGAATACCTTCGGCAGAGGAACGGGGAGCCACTGAACCGCTTCAAAGTGCGCCAACTGGAACCTCCGGCGCGCAGGGCGAACCGTGACGTTTTTGCCTGCTAGTGCCTACTTTGATTCCGGGGGTGTAATTCCGAACGAAAATATTTCAGAAAACACGGAAATCCTAAATTTCCTTGTTGACACCTAAAGTGGAGTGGATAAGACTGAAAGGGATCGAAATGGACCGTTGAACACGCTTTTGGAGGTTCCGAACGGTGACGTCTTCCATTTCCTCCTCGCTGACCGAGTCAGCCTGAGAGTTGTAGCCCAAGAGAGGGCATTCAAATGTTTCGCGGCAACTGCCCAACCCGACTGGATGAGAAAGGCCGCCTGAAGATCCCTGCGAATTTCAAGCATGTGATCGACAAGGAATACGACGGCCAATTCTACATCACCAGTACGGATGGGGCAGTTATCAAGGTGTATCCCCGCACGGCTTGGGAGCAGTTTGAAGCGAAAGTCCTGAACGGGGCCGGATCGTACCAGACGCAGCAGAAATTCATGGAATTGACCAGCTACTACGGACAGATGGTCGAGATGGACGCCCAGGGCAGGCTGACTGTCGCCGACTGGCTGCGTGAGAAGTTCAGACTGGCTGGCGATGTTTACATCCTGGGGATGACGGACCACTTGGAGATCCGGCTCAAGGATGAACTGGACCAGAAGATGGCATCGGCTGCAGTCACTTTGGACGAGATGGACGAACTCATGCGGCCGAGGAATTAGTCGGTGGACGAGAGTCCAGAGTTTGAAGGGAAAGAGAGCGCTCTGACGGGCGCGCGTGGCGGAAAAAGATTCAGTCACGCACCAGTTCTTTTACATGAGGCAATCGACTTCCTGGCTATCAAGCGCGGGGGAACCTATATCGATGCCACTCTCGGGTTAGCCGGACACAGTTCGGCCATTGCCGCGTTACTGGGCTCCGAGGGCAGGCTGATCGGCTTCGATAAAGACACCATCGCGTTGGAAATGGCACGCAAACGTTTGGCCGCCCCCGAGGGGCGCCAGCAGGACTGGCCCGAGATTGTGCTGCACCATGCGTCCTACGCCGAGATGGCGGAACGCGTGGCCCCCGGCAGCGCAGACGGCGTACTCGCCGATCTTGGTGTCAGTTCCATGCAGTTTGACGATGCCAGCCGAGGATTTAGTTTTCAGGCGGATGGAATGCTGGACATGAGGATGAATCCTGATGCCGAGCTTACCGCCGATCAAGTGGTAAACCAGTTCGACGAGAGCAATCTCGCTGACCTGATTTACGAATTCGGTGAGGAGAGGAGGTCGCGGAGAATCGCCAGAGCAATTGTTCGGGCACGGCCGATAAAATCGACCGCTCATCTAGCACAAGTTATATCGGCCGCAGCCCGGCCAATCAATCAGGCGAGAGGCAAGAGCATTCATCCCGCGACGCTGACTTTTCAGGCAATCCGAATTTACGTGAATCGCGAACTGGAGGATTTAGGCGCGCTGCTGAAAGCGGCGCCGCAAGTAGTAAAGCCGGGTGGAAGGCTGGTGGTAATCAGCTTCCACTCGCTGGAAGACCGCATGGTGAAAGACGCCGTGCGGGAAGGCGCCCGCGATGGAGTGTGGGAGCCGCTGGTAAAGAAACCGGTGATTGCCTCAGACGAAGAGATTGCTGAGAATTCGCGGGCACGTTCGGCGAAGTTACGCGCTGCAGCACGGATGGAAGTGCGGAATCGTGGCGGCAGGAAACGATAGGTATTTTGGAATTGTTCTGAACATCATGTGGAAAAACCTGTGCATGCTGTGCAGAACTTTGAAAAGCAGGAGTGAGATATGGCGATCTGGGCAGCGGCCTTGCCGCAAATTTTGAGCGTAACCAAGCACAACGTGGCTCCGGCCGCCCCGCGTCGTTACATGCCGGGAGCTCCAGAGATTTACTTTCACAAGGCAATCGATAACTCGCGCCTGGTGCGCGCCACTGATCCCGTGCGCAAGCGCGAGATGCACATCTTTGCCATTGCCGTGATGGCCTGCTGCCTGGTGTCACTCATCTACGTTGTGCAGCATTGCAACTCGCTGCAATACGGATACAAGATTGAGGACGCGCGCAAGAGCCTGGATGAAAAGGCCAACGTGAACCGCACGCTCAAGCTGGAAGAAGCCACGCTTAAAGATCCTGAGCGCATCAACGCTCTGGCACAGCAGATGGGTATGGCGTTGCCCATGGTGGGCCAGGTGCAGCGGCTGGATGATACCGGCGCGGTTGATAGCGGAGTGCCAGTGATGGCGCGCGCCAACACGGTTTCAGTGGTATCCGTTCCGAACTAAGTACAAACGCGAAGTTCGACTCAGGCGAATGACGGTTCCCGTGCAGGATTTGCACAAACGCGCCTGTACGCGCCGTCATAGCTGTATTACCTTTGAAAGGTGCAGTGTTTCAGCCTTTTTCTGGTATATCCGTGCGTTCGGCGCGATCTTCCGTCTGCCTGGCGTTCTCTCCGCAGCTCCGGTTCGGACGGCATTCTCAGCTCTTACGCAGGGGAATTTCCAGGCTCCCCAGCGGTGCGGGTGTAAGCGATGGCAGCAACAGGCGGCAGGGCTCCAATCAACGTGAAGTCTCGCCTCCTGAAGTTTGGCGTGTTTCTCTTTGTGTGGGCCCTGATCATCGTTGGGCGCCTCATCATGCTGCAGGTGATTCAGTACGGCACCTGGGAGCAGAGAGCGCAGCGCCAGCAGCAACGAACCGTTGAAATCTCTCCACAGCGCGGCGTCATTTATGACCGCAACGGCCACGAACTTGCCATGACCGTGCAGGTGGATTCCGTCTTCGCCGTGCCCAGTGAAATCCCCGATCAGAAGACCACTGCAACCTTGCTCGGTACGCTGATTGGGGAAGACCCTGACAGCTTGCTGGAGCGTCTGCAATCGCAGCGCAACTTTGCGTGGGTGGCGCGCAAGGTGGATGGCGAAATTGCCGCGCGCATCAAGTCTCTGAACCTGCGAGGCATTTACTTCCAGAAGGAACTCAAGCGTTTCTATCCGAAGCGTTCGTTGGCCGCTCAGGTGCTCGGCTACGTGGGCATGGAAGACACAGGCCTTGCGGGCATTGAGCATCTTTACCAGGATCAGTTAAACGGTGTGCCCGGACGCGTGGTCATTACCATGGACGCGCGGCGCAAGTGGTTTGGGCACGTGGAGCATTCGCCCGAGCCCGGTGAGAATGTGGTGCTCACCATTGACGAAGAGATTCAGTACATTGCGGAGAAGGAACTGGCGCAGGCCATGCAAGACACGCAGGCGCTGAGCGGAACCGTGGTGGTGCAGAATCCGCGCACGGGAGAAATTCTCGCGCTGGCGAATGCGCCATCGTTTAATCCAAATATCTCGCGTGAAATTACTCCAGAGAAACTGAAGAACCACGCGGTCAGTGATGTGTACGAGCCAGGGTCGGTTTTCAAGACCGTGACTTACTCGTCGGCGTTTGAAGAGAAGCTGGCGAGGCCGGAAGAGATCATCAACTGCGATCCCGGATACATCATGGTTGGCGGCATCAAGATTCGCGACTCTCATCACATTGGCACCGTGACGCTGGAAAAAGCCTACGCCGAGTCAAGCGACGTGGGAGCCGTGAAAATGGGTCTGCGCCTCGGTCCCGAGCGCTTCTACAAACACATCAAGGATTACGGATTCGGGCAGACTACCAACATTGAGTTGCCCGGAGAAACGCGCGGCCTGGTGCGCAAGCCGGAGCGTTGGGCCGCCTCCTCGATTGGCTCCATGTCGATTGGGCAGGAGGTGGGAGTCACGCCCTTGCAGGTGGTGTCCATGATGTCGTCGATTGCGAATGACGGCATCTACTCATCGCCACGCATTGTTGCCGGAGTGACGCCGCCGAACCAGGGCTATCAGCGCATTGAATTTCATCCGCAGCAGCAGCATCGTGTGATCTCCTCCATGACGGCTGCCGTGATGCGGCGGCTTACCGAAGAAGTAGTGCTGGAGGGCACGGCGCGCAGGGCCATTCTGGATGGCTACACTTCGGCGGGCAAGACGGGCACGGCAGAGAAGGTTGATCCGCGCACCCATGCCTATTCCAAGACAGATTACGTGGCCAGCTTTGTAGGCTTTGCTCCGGTCAACAATCCGGTTATCACCATGGCTGTGATTCTGGATACGCCAAAAGGCTTGCACCAGGGCGGACAAGTTTCTGCCCCAGTGTTCAAAAGGGTTGCAGAGCAGGTGCTCGCCTATTACAGCGTGCCGCATGACGTGGAGCCGAAGTCGAACTCGGCGCGCCGCATGCTGGTTGCGAAAGCCGCCGAGCGCGATACGGAAGACACGCAGCACGCTTCCGGCGAGATGCTGGAGCTGGAGACGGTTTCTGCTCCGCCCACAGCGGGTGCAGCGCCCGCGCCTCATGCGGCGGCAGCGCCACCTCCGGGCCAGCCTTTGCGGGCACCAGCGCAATCGCAACCCGATGCGCGTGGCGGGACCGTGGTGCTCGATGTAGGAGGGGGTTCCACGGTACCATCATTGCTGGGGCTTTCTATGCGCGGAGCGATTGAGGCCGCGCACAAAGCAGGATTTGAGTTGCAGATTGTGGGCAGCGGAGTGGCGCGCGAGCAACAGCCTCCTCCGGGATCATATTTGCCGTTGCGTTCGAAAATTGCAGTTCGCTTTTCACGATAACCCTGGTTGCAGGTTGGAATATTGGCGTGATGAACTTTCAAGACATTCTCGATGGCGCAGAGGTGCTCTCGCAGACGGGCGATTGTGCGGTGAAGGGTCTGGATTACGACTCGCGCCGCGTGCAGCCTTCGTGGGTCTTCGTCGCCATGCGCGGGGAGAGCACGGATGGCAATCGCTACATTGACGCGGCCATTTCGGCCGGAGCAGTTGCCGTAGTGACCGACTCCGCCGAGCAGAATCCTCGTGATGGAGTTTGCTGGGCTGTGGTGCCGCACGGACGGCGCGCGCTGGCACGCTTGAGCGCGAACTTCTACAAGCGTCCTGCGGAACGCCTGCGTGTGAGTGGCGTGACCGGAACGAATGGCAAGACCACTACGACGTTCATCCTCGAATCCATCTTGCAGGCCGCAGGGCGCAAGAACGTGCTCGTCGGTACCGTCGAATATCATCTTCCCGGCGAGGTACTGGCCGCGCCGCACACCACGCCGGAGTCGCTGGAACTGAACCAGATGTTCGCTCGCGCGCTGGCGCATGGCGCAACCGAGGCGGTCATGGAAGTCTCGTCGCATGCGCTACAGCAAGCACGCGTCTACGCCATCCCGTTTGATGTGGCCATCTTCAGCAACCTCACGCAAGACCATCTCGATTATCACGGCACGATGGAAAACTATTTTGCCTCCAAGCGCATTCTCTTCGAGGGCTGCGGCACCGAGCCTCCGCGCTGCGCGGTTGTGAATCTTGATGATGAGTACGGGCGCAAGCTGGCTGATCTTTCGGGCCGCCGTTCGCAGCTCTTCACCTACGGAATTGAGCAGGGCGACTTCCATGCCGAGCATCTGACCATGACTCCGCAGGGAAACAGTTTTGCGCTCACCACGCCGGACGGGCCGATTGAATTGCGCTCGCCGCTGATTGGCCGCGTCAACGTGTATAACGTGCTGGCGGCCTGCGCTGCGGCCTATGCGCGTGGTTGCACGCCGGAGCAGATCGCTCGTGGCATTGCGGGAATGAGCCGCGTTCCAGGCCGCTTTGAGCGCGTGGATGAAGGCCAGCCCTTCGCCGTCGTGGTGGACTACGCGCACACCGATGACGCGCTGAAGAACCTGACGCGGCTGGCGCGCGACTTCGCCCAGCGCAGCAATGGAAGGGTGATCACGGTATTCGGATGCGGCGGAGATCGCGATCGCACCAAGCGTCCGAAGATGGGCCGCGCTGCCGGAGAGGGAAGCGACTACGTTATCGTGACCTCAGACAATCCACGCAGCGAAGACCCGCTGGCGATCATCGAGGAATCCATGCCCGCCGTGCGCGACACGGGCGTGCGCTTTACCACCGAGCCCGACCGCCGCAAGGCCATTACTCTCGCGCTGTCTGATGCAAAGGCCGGAGACATTGTGTTGATTGCCGGCAAAGGACATGAGCGCACGCAGACCACGCGCGAAGGCGTCTTTCCCTTCGATGATTACCAGGTTGCCGGCGAGGAACTCAATCGTATCGGCTATAAGCGGGGAGGCGCGCACGCATGAAGCTTTCACTCGACAGGGTCGCGGAATTTGTGCAGGGCACTGGCAGCTTCGATCATGCCGCGGTGGCCGAGGGATACTCGATTGATACGCGCACGTTGCGTCCCGGAGATCTGTTCTTCGCCATTCAGGGCGAGCGGTTGGATGGTCACGACTACGTAGAAGCCGCGCTGCAGGCGGGTGCCGTAGCTGCCGTGGTGCAACGGAGCCAGGCTTCGCGCTTCTCCTCGCACACAAAACTGATTGCCGTTGGTGACACAACACTGGCACTGCAGCAACTTGGTGCCGCTGCGCGACGGCTGTGGAACAAGAAGCTCATTGGCGTAACCGGCTCGGCCGGGAAGACGACCACGAAGGAATGCATCGCCCACGTGCTCGGCGCTCGCTTCAAGGTATTGAAGTCCCTTGGAAACCTGAACAATCACTTTGGGTTGCCCATGCAACTGCTGCGGCTGGAGCCGCAACACGACATCGCCATTATCGAGATGGGCATGTCGCACGCTGGCGAGATCACGAAGCTTGCGAAGATCGCCGCGCCCGACGAAGGCGTGGTGACCAACGTAGGCCTCGCGCATCTGGAGAGCTTCGGCACGCAGGCCGGCATTGCGCGTGCCAAGTACGAACTCATCGAATCGCTGCCGGCAGGGGGCCACGCCTTCCTCAACGCGGACGACCCGTACGTGTCGCAGTTTGGGCGCGACTTTCATGGCAAGGTGACGCTCTACGGTATCGAGCATCCGGCTGACTATCGAGCCGAGGACTTGAACCTGCGCGGCGTGCTGGGTTCGGAGTTTGACATTGTTGGCCCGGGCTTTCGCGAGCACGCCACGCTGCCCTTAATGGGCCGCCACAACGTGCTGAACGCACTGGTGGCCGTTGCTGTATCGGCTGAGCACGGCATTCAACCATCGGACGCGGTGGCGCGGCTTGCGTCGTTAAGCGCGGGCGACAAGCGCGGCGAAGTGCGTGAGACCGGCGGCGCAATCCTCATCAACGATTGTTACAATTCCAATCCACAGGCTCTGGATAGCATGGTTGCCGCGCTTGGTCAGACTCCCGCCCGGCGGCGCATTGTCATTGCCGGTGAGATGCTGGAACTTGGTCCCACTTCGCCGGAGTTGCATCGCGGGTGCGGGCGCAACACGGCGGCCAATAAGGTGGACTACGTGGTAGGCGTGCGCGGCAACGGACTGTTCATCGTCGAAGGTGCAGCGTCTGCAGGCGTAGCCTCCGAGTTTGTGGAAACTCCCGAGCAGGCAGGCGAGTGGCTGGCGCTCAATCTGCGTGAGGGCGATGCCGTGTTGCTGAAGGCTTCACGAGGTGTGGGTCTGGAGCGGGCACTCACAGTGTTTGAGGCAAAACGAAAAGCTTAACGCCGACGGTCGGCAGCAAAGTATTACCCGGCGGGAGATTAGTTCAACCAGGGCGGCACAGCCGCGCATAGATTGAGGACTCATTGCTCTATTGGCTTTTGTACGAATACATATTCCGGCACTTCAACGTCGGACCGTTCCGGATCTTCCGGTACCTGACCTTTCGCACTGCTTTCGCGAGCCTGACCGCGCTGTTCATGGCGCTCATCATCGGTCCATCGGTTATCCGCCGCCTTCGCGAGTTCCAGATCGGCCAGTACATACGCGAAGAAGGGCCGCGCTCGCACCAGAAGAAGGCCGGGACGCCAACGATGGGCGGCTTGCTCATCGTGGTTTCCATCGTGCTGCCCACAATTCTCTGGTCTGATCTCTCCAACAAGTTCGTGTGGTTGGCCGTCATGTCCATCATCTCTTTTGGAGCGATCGGCTTTGCCGATGATTATCTGAAGGTGGTGCGCAAGCAGAACCTCGGCCTCAACGGCCGCAGCAAACTGCTGCTGCAGACTCTTGTCGCGTTCATCATTGCCGTGGTGCTCATTCTGCTGCAGGCCCAGGGCGAGTACTCCACGCACCTGATGGTTCCGTTCTTCAAGCGCTTCCGTCCAGATCTCGTCATCGAATCGCTGGCGCACAATCCGCACCTGTGGCCCATCGCATTCCTGCCGTTCATTGTTTTTGTCATCTTCGTGCTCGTTGGCTCCACCAATGCGGTGAATCTTACGGACGGCCTCGATGGGCTGGCCATTGGGTGTACGCTGATTGCCGCAGGCGCACTCACGGTGCTCACCTATGTCAGTGGCCATGCGGTTTTCTCTGACTATCTTGAACTGCAAAAAATGCCGCAGGTTGGCGAACTGACGGTCTTCTGCGGCGCCATGGTCGGCTCCTCCATCGGCTTTCTCTGGTACAACACGCATCCGGCAGAGGTCTTCATGGGAGACGTGGGCTCGCTGGCCCTGGGCGGAGCCATTGGCACGGTTGCGGTCATCATCAAGCAGGAGTTGCTGCTGCCATTCTTCGGCGGAATCTTTGTGATCGAAGCGCTTTCGGTCATCCTGCAGGTAGGCTCGTTCAAACTCCGTGGCAAACGAATCTTCCTGATGGCACCGCTGCATCATCACTTTGAGCAGTTGGGCTGGTCGGAGTCGAAGGTAATTGTGCGATTCTGGATTGTGTCGCTTATCTTTGCACTGTTCGCGCTCACCACGCTGAAATTGCGGTAAGTTTAAAGGGAAAGTGCGTAGTCTTAATCAGAGCTATGACGCCTAAGTTAAGAATAATTGCTCGCTCTTTTGTTCTGGTGCTCTTATGTGTGTGGGTTTCGTTCGTTTGTTGGGTGTCATATACCGATTACCGACGTGAGATAAATCTGCCACCTTCGCAGTATTCGGATATCGACGCTCAGCCGGGGGTGGTAGAACTGACGGAAGCCGCTCATACGACGGCCGCTGCCGATAAGTTCTATGTGGATATTATTGTTCGCTGCGTGCCTGTCTCCCTAATAGGATTGTCGCTATTCTGGATACTTGGTGCGTCATCCTCCCGCGGTGGAAAGGAATTGAAATCATGATCAAGTACGAAGATTTGATCGAGCAGTTAACGCTGTTTCGAGTGGAAGTTATCGAGGCGCTCGCGGAAATTCAAGCGGAAGTGGAAGCTTTGCAGGGTGGAGGTATACCTCTCACTGACGATTTCAGAAGCAAGGTTGACAAGATCCGGGCTCGATATGCAGTACGGCTTCCTCCTTTGCATGAAAGGCAGAGGGAGTAACGTGCCAGATAGATAGCAATGACTATCCCGTAAGATCGATTCGTCGGGTATACCATTGCCAGCTTAATGTAGGCGACTCGAAGGAGTAGGGGCTATGGAAGTCAAAGGCAAACGGGTTCTGGTGGTTGGACTGGGAAAGTCGGGCGTGGCCTCGGCGCTCTTCCTCGCCTCACGTGGCGCGCGCGTCACCGTGAGTGACGCCAAGAGCGAAGATCAGCTCCGCAATGAGATTCCTGCGCTGCTCGACCGCGGCATCACCGTCGAGACCGGCAAGCATGGCGAGCGTACCTTCCGCGATCAGGACATGATCGTCGTCAGCCCCGGCGTACCCAGTGACGTCGCTCCGCTGCAACACGCGCGCCGCCTGGGCATTCCAGTCATTGGTGAAATCGAACTGACCGCGCGCTTCCTTGAAGGCCACATCGTGGCCATCACAGGCTCCAACGGAAAGACCACCACCACCACGCTCACCGGCGAAATCATTGCCTCGGGTGGACACAAGACGCTGGTTGGCGGAAACATTGGCACCCCCGCCATCACCTTTGTGGAACACTCCTCGGCAGACACCTGGGTGGTGCTTGAGATTTCCAGCTTCCAACTTGAGTCGATTGAGACTTTCCGTCCGCACATTTCCGCCATCCTGAACATCACGCCCGATCACCTCGACCGTCATGGCTCGATGGAAAATTACATCGCGGCGAAGAAGCGAATCTTCGAAAATCAGACGGCAGAAGATTTCGCCGTGCTCAACGCAGACAACGAGATCAGCCACTCGCTGGCCGCCGGATTGAAGCCGCAGGTGCTCTGGTTCAGCCGTCAACATGAGGTGGAGCGCGGAGCATTCCTGCGCGGCGAAACCATCGTCTATCGCGATGGTCACGACGTGGAGATCATGCCCGTCTCTGAGATTGCGCTGAAGGGTGCGCACAACGTAGAGAATGTGCTGGCTGCCGTCGCCATGGGCATGGCAGCAGGCATTGAGCCCTCGGCCATCCGTCGCGCGGTCAAGGAATTTCGCGCCGTCGAGCATCGCCTGGAATACGTGGCCACCTTGCGCGGCGTGCAGTATTACAACGATTCCAAGGCCACCAACGTGGACGCCACCATCAAGGCGCTGCAATCGTTCCCCGCAAACATCCACCTCATTCTCGGAGGGAAAGACAAGGGCAGCGATTACAGTGAGCTCAATGAGCTGATTGCCGAGCGCGTGAAACGCGTGTACACCATCGGTGCCGCCGCCGCGAAAATTGAATCGCAGATCGGCCGCGCGGTTCCCATCATCAGTGCGCAAACCCTGGAATCAGCCGTGCGCAAGGCCGCTGATCTAGCGGTCGAAGGCGATGTCGTGCTGCTCGCCCCGGCTTGCGCCAGCTTCGATCAGTTCCCCAGCTACGAACATCGCGGTCGCGTATTCAAAGAACTCGTGCAATCCCTGGCCGCATTGCAGTCGGCTTCGCCCACCGGAGGACGCTAGTGGCAAAGCGGGTCAGCGCGGATCGAGCGCTCTTTTACCTGACGCTGCTGCTGGTGGCGGCCGGGTTGGTCATGGTTTTCTCTGCCTCGGCCATCGTTGCTAAAGAGCGATTCGGCTCGGAGACAGCGTTTCTCGTGAAGCAGGGACTCTACGCTGCGATTGGTCTTATCGCCATGTTCGCGCTGATGAACGTGGATTACCGCAAGCTCAATCGCCCCACGCTGGTATTTACCACCCTCGGCATCACGTCGCTGTTTCTAGCCGCTGTGTTTTTGCTGGACCGCTCGCACAACACGCATCGCTGGATCAAGCTGGGCATTCTCTCCTTCCAACCTTCGGAGCTGGCCAAGCCCGCCATCATTCTTTTCATGGCGCATTTCCTGGAGAGCCGGTTGCGCTCCATCACCGACCTGCGCCACACCATCTTGCCTGCCGTCGCGCCCACCGCTGTGTTCTGCGTGCTGATTGTGCTGCAGCCCGATCTCGGCACGGCCATGACTTGCGCCTTCATCACCGCGGCCATCCTCTACATCTCCGGCATGGAGTTCAAGTACTACCTGTACGCGCTCGCACTCTCGGCTGCGCCGATGTACGTTCTGCTTTTCCGCACCGCGTGGCGTGCGCGCCGTATGGTGGCCTTCATCGATCCGTATGCAGACCCACAGGGCGCGGGATTCCACATCATCCAGTCGCTCATTGCCGTGGGCACCGGAGGCCCGCTGGGGCAGGGTTTGATGGAGGGCAAGCAGAAACTCTTTTACTTGCCTGAGCCGCAAACCGACTTCATCTTTGCCGTGCTGGCCGAGGAGTTGGGACTCGTCGGGTCTGTCATTCTGGTCGCGGCGTTTGCCTTCTTCTGCTTCCGCGGACTGCGCGCTGCCTGGAACACACGCGACAATTTTGCCCGCATCATTGCCGTCGGCATCACGGCCATGATCGGCATTCAGGCCTTCTTCAACATCAGCGTTGTGCTTGGACTGCTGCCCACCAAGGGGATTCCGCTGCCGTTTATCTCCTATGGCGGCTCGTCGCTCATCGTTACGCTGGCCTGCGTGGGAGTGCTGCTCAACATTACGCAGCAGACCGACTGACATGAAGATTCTGCTAGCCGGAGGAGGCACTGGCGGACACGTCATCCCGGCGCTCGCCATCGCCGAAGAACTGCGCCGTCGTGGACACGAGGCCGCATTCGTCGGCACGGCGCGCGGCATTGAAACCCGCCTGGTGCCGAAGGCTGACTTCCCGCTGTACCTTGTCAACATCGGCGCGCTGAATCGTGTCAGCCTTGCCACGCGGTTGCGCACGCTCTTGAACCTCCCGCTCTCGGTCGTGGCAGCCATGCGCATTCTACGCGGCTTTGGTGCGCAGGCGGTGATTGGCGTGGGCGGTTACGCCGCAGGCCCAGCGACCATTGCTGCCGTGCTGCTGCGCATACCTGTGGTGCTCTTTGAGCCCAATGTGGTTCCCGGCTATGCCAACCGCGCAGTGGCCCGCTTCGCCGTCAACGCGGCGGTCCACTTTCAGCAGACAGGACGCTGGTTCCGCCGCTTTGAAGTCACGGGCGTTCCGGTGCGCCCCGCGTTTTTCGCACTTCCTGCGCGGCGCAGCACACAGCCCACACTCTTCGTTTTCGGCGGCAGCCAGGGAGCGCGCGCATTGAATCGCATTGTGTGTGACGCCGCGGCCGAGTTGCAGCGGCGCATTCCGAATCTGAAGATCGTGCTTCAGACCGGTACTCGCGAATTTAGTAAGGTCTGTCAGTTTTTCAACGCGACAACGCTCAACGTCGAAGTCTGCGAGTTCATTGACAACATGGCGCAGGCCTTTGCCGACGCCGACCTGATCGTCTGCCGCTCCGGCGCCTCCACGGTCGCGGAGATTGCGGCCGCAGGCAAATGCGCTCTCTTCGTGCCGTTCCCCGGTGCCGCTGACGATCATCAGTTACGCAACGCTGAATTGCTCGCCTCGCAGAGTGCGGCCCTGCTGATTCCAGAAAGCGAATTGAGTGCCGCGCGCTTCGCGGACGAGGTAACTGCGTTGCTGCAAACTCCGGAGCGCATGGCAGAGATGGCCTCTCGGGCGCGCACGCTGGCGCATCCTGATGCGGCAGCGCACATCGCCGAGATGGCGCTGGCGGCAATCAAGAGTTAGCTACTGCGTAAGATATTCGCGGATGTACTCGCTGTCGGAGTTGGCGATCTCAGCGGCGCTGCCCTCAAAAATCTTCACGCCATCCTTCAACACCAGGAAGCTTGTGTTCGAGTCCCAGTCGGTTCCGGGCGCCACCGGAACCATCTTGTTCTGCTTGCTGTCAAAGACGTGTGTTGCCATGGTGAAGGCGTCCTGCAGGCGATGCGTCACCAGCAGGGCGCTGGTCCGGTTAACGTCGCGCTGCTTTACCAGCAACTCCACAATGGTGGTTGAGGTCACGGGGTCCAGGCCCGCCGTCGGCGAATCGTAGAGCAACAACTCGGGCTCCGTGATGATCGCTCTCGCAATGGCCACTCTGCGCCGCATGCCTCCGGAAAGCTCGGAAGGAAAGAGCTTCATCGTGTGTTCCAGTTCCACAAAGCGAAGCGCATCTTCCACGCGCTGCGTGATCTCGTCCATGGGCGTACGCTCTTCGCGCAGGCGGAAGGAAACATTGTCTTCCACGTTCAACGAGTCGAACAGCGCACTCTCCTGGAAGACCATTCCAATGCGCTTGCGGAGCGCAAACAGATCGTGCTCTTTCATCGCGCTCACTTCCTGTCCAAGCACGACGATGCGTCCGCTGTCAGGCCGCATCAATCCGAGCGCAAGCTTCAGCACCAGCGTCTTGCCGGCACCGGCCACGCCAAAGAGCACTTTCGTCTGCCCGTGCAACAGGGTGAACGAAAGGTTCGTCAGCACCTTCTTCTCATCGAAGGCGATGGAAACATCTTCGAAGACGATGACTGGCTCGTGGCTGTTGTTGTTGCTCGGGTCCATGCCGTTGGCCTACTTGAAGGGGAAGAAGTTCAGCAGCAACTGGGTGATGAACAGATCGGTGATGACCATGATGACCGAAGCCGAAACCATGGCCTGCGTTGTCGCGCGGCCCACGCCCTGCGTGCCGCCGCGCGCGCTGATGCCGTAGTAGCAGCCGATGGTGGAGATGATGAATCCGAAGACGAAGGGCTTGATCAGCCCCATCGCAATGTCTCCTACGCCGAGCGACTGCCATGCGGTGGACCAGTACTGGTTGCCGTCAAGCCGCAACATGAACACCGCAACCATCGCGCCGCCCGCCATCGAAACCAGGTCGGAGATCACCGTCAGCACCACCAGCATGATGACCGTGGACACAACGCGCGGCGTAACCAGTTTCTTGCTGGGATCGGTTCCCAGCGCGCGCATGGCGTCAATCTGTTCGGTCACCTGCATGGAACCGAGTTCGCTGGCCATCCCCGTTGCGCTGCGTCCGGCCACCATCAGGCCGGTGAGCACGGGACCAATCTCGCGCACCATGGAGAGGGAAACAAGTTGTCCGGTGAAGGAGAGTCCACCAAAGCGCGCCAGTGAGTTTGCGCTTTGCAGGGCCAGCACCGCGCCCAGGAAGAATCCGGTCAGTATTACAATCGGTAGCGAACCCACGCCGATGATGTCGGCCTGCTGAAGTGTGTCTCCAAAGTAGCGGGGACTGGAGAAGAGGTTCGCAATGGAACTCCAGGCGAGCAGGGAGTACTCCTGCACGGCCAGCACGTTTCTCTTCGCAATGTCAGTCAGAGAAAATTGCATTCTTTCCGGATGCCGCCTCAGCCTTTACCGCAAGATGCTGCTTCCACCGACTATATCAAAACGTATCGCAAACAACTATTCGCTAAAGAGTCTCGCGCTGCCCGCGCCGCTTGATCTCAATGTTTAAGCGCTTGATCTTCTGATTGAGGGTAGAAAGCGGCACGCGGAACCGCTCGGCGGCTTCCGTCTGGTTCCATCCGCAGCGCTCCAGCATGGCCACAATCACGCGGCGCTCGCAGTCCTCCACAATCTCAAAGAGCGAGGCATCCGGCTTGCTGGCGATGAGCGGCAGAGCGTCGCCGCGGCTCACAATGTCTTCCGGAAAGAGGTCTGCGGTAATGACCGGATGCGATGAGAGTACCACTGCGCGCTCAATTGCATTCTCCAACTCGCGCACGTTGCCCGGCCACGCATAATCCATCAGGGTGCGCAACGCGTCCGGCCCAAGGCTGCGCTGCGGCTTTTCATTTTCTTCACAGTACTTGCGCAAAAAGTGCTGTGCAAGCAGCGGAATGTCTTCCTTGCGATTGCGCAGTGGCGGCAGGTCAATTGTGATGACGGCGAGACGGTAGTAGAGGTCTTCACGGAACTTGCCGTCCTTCACCGCCTGCCGCAGGTCGCTGTTGGTGGCGGCGATCACGCGCACGTCCACCTGAATTTCCTGCATGCCACCCAGATGCATGAAGCGCTTGTCCTGCAGCACGCGCAGCAGCTTGGCCTGCGTATCCATCGACATGTTGCCGATCTCGTCGAGGAAGATCGTGCCGCGGTCGGCCATCTCAAAGAGGCCTTTCTTGCTGCTGATGGCGCTGGTGAACGCTCCCTTTACGTGGCCGAAGAGTGTGGACTCCAGCAGGTCGCTTGGCATGGATCCGGTGTTCACCGGAACGAACGGCCGATCTTTGCGCGGCGAGTTGGCGTGAATCGCCTTGGCAATCAGTTCCTTGCCGGTGCCGCTTTCGCCCTGTAGCAGAATGGTGGATCGCGATGGCGCAACCTGCGCCACCAGGTCAAAGGTGCGCAGCATCGGGTCGCTCTTGCCGATGATGTTCTCAAAGTTGTAGCGCTGCTTGAGCTGGCGCTTGAGCTGAATATTTTCTTCCTGCACCAGCTTGCGGCCAATGGCGGCGCGCACGTCAGCCTGCAGTTTTTCGTTGGTCCACGGTTTGGCGATGAAGTTCACCGCGCCGCCCTTGATGGCGGCCACCGCGTTCTCCGGCGTGCCGTAAGCGGTGATCATGATGACCGCCAGCTCCGGATCGCGCTCGCGAATGTCCTTCAGAATTTCCAGGCCGTTGCGGTCAGGGAGTTGGAAATCCAGCAGCACCAGGTCTACTGCCTGTGAATCGAGCGCGGCCAGTCCTTCTTCGCCGTCCTGCGCGTTCACAACCTCGTAGCCGTCGTCTTCCATCAGGATCTGCAGGGATTCACGGATCGCTGCTTCGTCATCGATAATCAGCACCCGTCCCGCGCGCGATGGCTGCGGCGTCTGAGACAACTGCTTCACTCCTGCTACGTCAGACATGTATTGCCTTTCTCGACATCGGGAACTCCATGAAGAAACTCGTGCCCTCGCCCGGCCTGCTCTCCACGCGAATCTTGCCCGCGTGCTCCTGGATGATGCCGTAGGTCACGGCCAGTCCCAGTCCCGTCCCGCCGCTGCCGCCCTGCTTGGGACGCGTCTTGGTGGTGAAGAACGGATCGTAAATCCGGTGGATGTGCTCGGGAGCGATGCCGCTGCCGGTGTCGATCACGTGTACGCGAACTCCGTGGTCGTGAGCCGTGCGCACGGTCAGCGTGCCGCCCTGCGGCATGGCGTCCTTCGCGTTCAGAAAGAGATTGAGAAACACCTGCTGCAACTTGCCTGGGTTGCCGTGAATCTGCGGCAGGGTTGGCTCCAACTCGCCTACCACGCGAATGCGCGCGGTCTTGAACTGATGCTCCAGCAGCGCCAGAGTGTCATGGATGATTCGGTTCAGATCGACGCTGCCAAACTCGGTTCCGCTGGTACGTGAGAAATTCAGCAGGTTGTTGACGATCTCCGAGGCGCGGAAGGTCTGCTTGGTGATCTTGTCCAACAGTTCAGAGCGCTTCTCGTCGCCCTGCAACTGCTTGGCCAGCAACTGCGCGTAAGAGCTGATGACGGCCAGCGGAGTGTTTACCTCGTGCGCCACGCCGGCAGCCAGCAATCCAATGGACGACATCTTGTCGGCCTGCGCCAGTTGCGCTTCAAGGTCAATGCGCTCGGTGATGTCATCCACAATCACCAGTCGCCCAACAACCGTGTAGTCTTTGCTGATCAGCGGCGCAATTGCCACGTTCACCACGCGCGTGTCTCCAGCGGTGGTGCCCAGCCGGAACTTGTAGAGATTATGAATGCCCGGGTTGTCGCGCACGCGGAAGAACTCTTCGCAGAAGGCCGGAGGCAGCACATCGAGAATCGACTTGCCGAGGGCTTCCATGCGCGGCAGCGCGTACATCACTTCCATCTGAGAATTCCACGACTCCACATGGTTCTGCAGATCGACGGCAAACACGCCCACGTTGATCGACTCGACGATGTTCTCGTTGAACTCCTTCAGCCGCTCGTACTCCTGCGCCTTCTCTTCGAGCGACGCGTACAGCCGCGCGTTCTGCAAGGCGATGGCAATGTATCCGGCCAACGTTTCCAGCAACTCCACGTCTTCGCTGGAGAGGAAGTCACCCTCGCTCGTCTTGCCCAGCCCCAGCATGGCGATGGAGCGGTGCATCACGGTGCAGGGAATGTAGTAGTTCAGGTCGAGAGCGCGAATCGTCTCCTGCGCCGTCAGCTCTTCGCGCACCGCCTGGTGCGTGTTGTCATAGAACAGGTGGCCTTCAGCAAACTCAGGACGCTTGGTGCTCAGGAAGCTCAGGTCCATCCAGCCCGTATGCGCAATGCCGCTGGACTTCACCAGCGCAAATCCGCCCTCTTCGTCGGCCATGAACACAGCCATGCGATCCACCAGCAGCGTGCGCTGAATGCGCTCCAGAATCGCGTCCAGCAGTTTGCCCAGGTCGCGCTCCGAGTTCAGTTCGCGGCCAAACTCGATCAGCGTTTTGCGATAGTCGTAACGCTTACGGTAGAAGAACTTGTCAATGCGCTCCTGCGTCCAGTTCTTGATGGGATCGAACAGAACGGAGGTGACCACGATGGCGGCAATCAATCCGCCCGGCCCTGCGCTGGGGAAGTTCTTGTGAAAGATTTCGGCAGCCGTGCCGACCGCGGCAAAGTACACGGCCGCGATGGTTCCTGCGGCAATCGTGTAAGCCATGCCGCGTTTGAAGATCAGATCCACATCCATCAACCGGTAGCGGACAATCGCATAGCCGAAGGTCAGCGGCAGAAAGACCAGTGAAAGCACGCTGATCTTCATCGCCAGCGTGGGACCCTGCCCGGTAAGGAAGGGAATCACGTAGAAGACGGTGAATGGCACCACAGCCAGGAAGGTGCCGCGCGTTACCCACTTCATCTGCTGGCGCAGAATGGGCGTGCGGGCCTTCGAATAGGTGTGCCACAGCACGAACGTCGCTGTGAGGAAGAGTGCTGCCACATACCCCATCTGCATGCGGTCAAGGTTCCACAGCAGCAATCCGCTCGGTTCCGCACCGGTCACCAGCAGCACCCAGAGGCTCAGCAGCAGCAGCCCCGGCAGGTACACCATCGGAAGGATCCAGCTACGCTTCTGCACAAACGTCTTGGGCTGCGGAAAGCTCAGCGCGAAGTGCAGGAACATTGCCGGCTGCAACATTCCGGCCACCACGTTCGCCCAGTAGATGCTCCAGTCAAACTGGTTCAGTTTGCCCGTGAACTTGAACGAATAGAAAATGAACGAGACCAGGCAAAAGAGGTAGAAGTGCCCCGCCTTCGGCGCCGTCCAGCGTCGCAGCAGAACGTACATGCCAATGCCCAGGTAGACCAGCGCAATCAGACGCAGTCCCTGGTTCAGGCTCTTGTCCACCGGTTGCAGAATCACCGGAACGTCCAAACTTACGCTGTCGCGTCCCAGGGTGTAGGAGAGCTTGGTCCACACTCCCGAGCGGTACATCTGGCGCGCTACGTCGGTAGTGTTATGGACTGCGTTGCCGCCCACGGCCACCAGCACGTCGCCAACTTTGATCCCGCCGCGGTCGCCGGGGCCCAGGGGTGTCACTCGTCGGGCCACCAGTTGGCCCTGCTGTTCCACCCACCACACGCCATCCATTGGCGTGGAGAACTCATATTCCTTTTGGAAGTTGATCCAGGCAAACACGACCGCCGTCACGGTCAACAGACCGAAGACCACGGCAGCAAACCGGATTTGCGTTTCCTTGGTCATTGGCGAATGCCCCGCATCCCGAGCATGGGGATGCTCCGGAGCAGAGGTGGTCCATGGCTTACCTAGCAAGTCGGTTGCCACCTTTCCATTCGTCATAGGTCGTCCATATACACTAAAAATGTGGGTATTTCGCGATTATACAGTCCGGCCAATTTCTCATCATTCTGAAACAGGTACATAGTTATGATTTATGGGATACGCGTCGCCGAAATAAAGGGAGCTTCTGGTGGCTCCCCGGAGGCAGCAGTGTTAAATCAGTCGATTTGATTCACGCGCGCATAGCACGGTTGCACTAGAATCAGGTCATTCAGGCGTCTGAGAGGAGATTACTTGCCAGAGCTTGAGGGCGGCCGTTTTCTGCAGGAGCGGGAGCTGTGGTTTTCCTGCGGAGCGTACCGCCTCCGCTATCTCTACCTGCCTGCTGCTGCCCCACCCGCGCAGCCCCTTCCCGCGCTGGTCTTCGTTCATGGATTGCTGGGATATAGCTTCAGTTGGCGGCACAATCTCGACTTTTTTGCCCGTGAGCGTGATGTTTATGCCGTCGATCTGCTCGGCATGGGCCATTCGGATCGTCCCGTGACCGGGGCAGCGGATTTCAGCCTGGCAGCCAGTGCGGCGCGTCTGGTTGATTTCATGCGCTCGCTCGGACACCCGCAATTCGACGTAGTGGGAACCTCGCATGGCGGAGCCATCACCATGATGGCTGCCAGCCTCGATCGCGCTTCTGCCCGCCCGCTCATCCGCCGCATTGTGCTCGTCGCGCCCGCCCATCCATTTATGCTCAACGCCCGCTGGCGCATTGCCTTTTTCCGGACAGCGTTCGGGCGAATGGTATTGCGCACCGTGGTCGCGCACAGTCAAGTGCTACGCAAGAAGTCCATGGGGCGCATGTATGCCGACGAGGCGCGCATCACGCCGGAGACTCGCACCGGATATGACGTGAACCTCGCCGACCAGCGATCCTACGAGTACGCGCTTGAGGTAGTTCGCACCTGGCATGAAGACATGCAGCAAGTGAAGGACGCGCTGCCCTCCATTGCCAGCATTCCTGCTCTTCTTCTCTGGGGCCAGCAGGATCAGGCCGTTGAATGCAGCTCCGGACTGCTGTTGCGTGAATTTTTCCGCCATTCCCAATACGTCGTGCTCCCGGATGTAGGCCACTTGCCTTATGAAGAGGCTCCCGGGGAGTTTAACCGCATCGTTCTGCAATTTCTGGAGTCGTAAGCCGCCGCGCGCCTCAGCAGCACTGATCCCGCGGATGTCATAATTGTCGTATGACGCTGCGCCAGCAACTCGTGGATCTATTTCGCGGAGTGGACCGCGGCGCGTGGATTCGTTTCTTCATTGCCATCTTCGGACTGGCGCTGGCCTTTGCCGCAGCGCTGCTCTCCACCGCCTCACGCGAAGCCGGAGATGTGCTGGCTACGGCAGTCTTCGCCTCTTCTGCGTTGCTGCTGGCTGCCGTAGTGGCAGTCACCACCGTGCCCTACCTGGCACGCCGCGTGGTCGCCCGTCGCGTAAGGGACGCACTCAACTACGAAGTCACACGCGAGGGTCTCGTCTACCTGGTATTGACCCTGCTTATCGGCATCGCCGCGCTCAACACTGGCAACAACCTGCTCTTCATCGTGGTCGCCGCCATGCTCGCCGCCGTACTGGTCAGCGGAGTGGTTTCTGCCGTGATGATCAGCGGCCTGGAGATTGAACTGCACCTGCCGCATCATGTCTTCGCCGGGCAGAGCTACGCCGGAGCCGTGCTCGTGCGCAACCGCCGCTGGTTTCCTGCGTTCTCCATCTCCGTTGTGCCGCCTATCGAAAAGGCCGAGCGCCCTGTGTGGCACTGGCAGCGTTCGGTATTTGTTTATCCGCCTGCCCGCACCGGACGCAAGGCGATGATTCGCTGGCCCGATCTTGCTTACATCCGCACCTATCCCGCACCGCAGGCTCCGCCCATCTTTGAGCAGAACCTCTACTTCCCCTATCTTCCGGGAGGCGATCACCAGAGCGCGGAACTGAATCTCTGTTTCCCAAAGCGCGGGATCTATGCGCAGCGTGCCATCGGGGTTCGTACGCGCTTTCCTTTTTCATTTCTCACCAAGACCCGAACCATCGCCCTGGAGCGCGAGGTCCTGGTGTTTCCTTCTGTCGAAGCCACGGACGAAATGCTGGAAGTGCTGCCCATGGTGACCGGAGAGTTGGAGACCAATCAGCGTGGCCGCGGCTCCGATCTTTACCGCATTCGCGACTACGGCCCAGAAGACAGCGTGCGCCACGTGGACTGGAAGGCCACCGCAAAATCCGGCGAACTCAAGGTGCGTGAGTACACCCGCGAAGACGAGCGCCGCGTCTGCATCGTCTTCGACAATCCCGGCCCGGGAGTGCTCGACGAGGCGCATTACGAGCGCGCCATCAATCTGGCCGCCTCCATCGCGTGGCATTTTTTCCAGGAGAACACCGAGCTCAGCTTCGCCGCGCCTTTGCTGGGCGGAACGCCGGACGTGTACGGCTTCCTCGAATACCTCGCCACCGCAACGCCGCGCGATGGTCTCGGCTTCATCAAGACTGTCGGCGACTCGGAACAGTTCTATATCGTCATCACCGCCCGCCCTCGCGGAGATATTCCCACAGTGCTCTGGCAATCGGCCTACGTGTACTTCGCGCAGGAGTAACCGAACGATCCCGCAAGGAGAAGCTCAACCCACAATGTTTTCTGGCCGCAAACGCCGCGCACTCTGGATTGCGCTTTTCCTTGTGCTCACCGGAGCGCTCAAGCTTCCGTACCTCTTCGTGCATGAACCGCCGCTGCTCGACTATCCCAACCACCTTGCGCGCACCTTCGTGCTCTCGCATCTGCACGACCCTGCATTTCACTTTGCCGAATACTATCGCGCGGATTGGAAGCCGTACCCATACGTTCTCTGGGATCTCCTCGTCGTAGCAGCGCAGCACGTCATGCCCGTGGAGAGTGCCGGCAAGCTGGTCATCATGCTGGCCACCGTGCTGCTGCCAGTCTCGGTGGCATGGTTCCTGTGGCAGGCCAATCGCGGTGAAATGAAGCTCGCGTTGCTGGCCTGCGCCTTGTCGTACTACACGCTCTTCCTCTGGGGATTCACCGCCTATCACCTCAGCGTGAGCCTTTGTTTCTTCATGGTGGGCACGTGGTTGTGGTATCGCGAGCGGCCCTCGCTGACACGCGCGGCGGTATTCGTTGCCCTGAGTTTCATGACGTACTTCGCGCACCTGCTCGGTTTCGCCTCGGCGGCGTTCATCCTGGTGCTGTATGAGCTCACGCGCTGGGAGTGGCGCTGGTGGCTGCGTCTCGCCTGCTTCCTTGCTCCGCCATCATTGCTCTTTCTGTGGGCGCGCCCCGGACTCTCCGAGCGCTCCAGCCTGGAGTGGCGCCCCTTCACGCAGAAGCTGCTGGCCGTGCGCAACACTGCTACGCAAGGCTACGACGTGCAGCTCGATCAGGTATTTCTCTGGGGACTCGTGCTCTGCCTGCTGGTGGCCGTGGTGCGGAATCGCGAACTGAAGGTGAACTGGCGCTGGCTGGCTATTACGGCAGGCTTCTTCGCCGTGTACCTGCTGCTGCCGTATGGCTGGGGGAGCAGCTTCGATCTTGATGTGCGCCTGGTGCCGCCGCTCTGCCTGCTCACACTTGCGGTATTGCGGGTGGGCCGGCGCGCTAACTGGATTGCCGTACTCGCCGTGGCGCTCACCATCCTGCGCGTGTACAACATCACCACTGGTTTTCAGGATGAGACGCAGAGAAGCGCGGCGATGAATCGCGGCATCGAGCAGATCGCGCGCAACGCCACCATCTTTCCGCTGGTGGATACCTGCAAAGACGAAGATCCGCTCGACTTCTACTACGTCCACTACTGGGCCTACGCGGTGGAGCGTCGCGGAGCGCTTTCGCCCTACCTCTTCGACATTCCCGGACAAACGCCCATGCGCATCACAGCCGAGCCCTACATGTCCGATGGATACTGGGGCCACTGCTCTGACGTGGAGCCCGAATGGGAGCAGGTCGCAGCCGACTACGACTACATCTGGAGCTACGGAGACCAGCGTTACGGACGCGGTATCGCTGAGGTGGCAGACAAGGTCTTCGAAGAGAAGCCGCTGATTGTGTATCGAGTGCGCAAGCCTTAAGAGCGCCGTACGGCGGTCGTCTGTGCCTCTGCTGATTCCGCCTCGTTCGCGATATAGACAGTGCGCGAAGGAAAGGCCAGCGAAGTTCCGCAGCTCTCCACAATTTCCATCACGCTCATCAGCAGTTCTTCGCGCACGGCCGTGAAATCGCTGAACTCGCGGGTCATCACGTAAGCTTGCATCTCCAGTTCCAATGCGCTTTCGCCGAGCCGGGCCAGGCGAATCCAGGCGCTCGTGCTTTCCACTCGCGCGTGGCCGCGCAGCATCGCAGTGACTTGCGCCAGCACGGCTTCAAGCTGCTTGCGGGTGGTCTCATAACGCAGGCCGATCCGGGCGAAGACCCTCATCTTGTCGCGCGCGCTGAGGTTCTCCACATTGGCGGTGGCCAGCGAACCGTTCGGTACGGAGATCAGTCCGCGCTCATCGGTGCGAATGCGGGTGGAGCGCAGACCGATGTCTTCCACCGTGCCGATGGTGTCGCCCACGCGGCAAATGTCGCCCACGCGCATCACGCGGTCGGTGAGGATGCTGATGCCTCCGAAAAGATTTTCAATGGTCTTCTGCGCGGCGAGGGCAATTGCGATACCGCCAATGCCGAGAGTGGCCAAGGCCGCGGAAAGATTGACTCCCGCGAGATAGAGAATGCTGAACATGGCCGCTGTGACAATGCCGACCTTCAACATGCGATGCAGCAGCAGCGTCAGTGAGAGTGCGCCGCGCACTTCGGGTGCTGTCATGCGGCGACGAGTGCGCTGCGTCCACACGGTAATGAAGTCCCACAGCAGCCACGCCACGGCAAACAGCAAGGCCGCGCCTTGCACCTTGATGTAGTACTCGCGGAAGAGCAGCGGTTGCGGCAGTGGAATGGCCAACAGGCGCATCCCCACGGCGTGCGCGGCAGCCGTGGCAAACAGCAGCACCGGTCCGCGAATGTTGGTCCATATCTCCGACTGCGCCGCGCGGTGATTGAGCCGGGACAACAACCATGCGGGTGCGCGCACCAGTCCCACACAAGCTACTCCAGCCAGCAGCGCTGCAGGAATCACCAGCAGGAAAGCGAGCCACACCCAGAGCGGAATGGAGAACATGGTCTGCCGCACGAGGAACTGCGGCAGGTGATGCTCCACCTCGTGCGAGCGCGCGTCATTTGCGAAGTCGGCCGACTTGCTGAGCGTGCTCCAACTGATCAGCCACACGTGCCCGCTGTTGCCGTCTGGCACGCGCACCACCAGCAGCGGCAACTCCTTGCCGTTGACGGTGAACTCGCCGACACGCTCCTGGTTGGGCTCAAGCTGTGGATCGAAAGCGAGGTCGGGATTGTCCGTGATCGTGGCGAGACGGCCCACGTAGGCGTGATCGAGCAGCGTCTTCAGATCCCCCACTACGCGAGAGGAATCGAACTCACTCTCCTGCCGCGGAAGCTGGAGATACTCGGCGGCGTGATCAGTGTCGCCCTTCTGCGCGGCCTGCATGAATCCGACGAGCGTGCCACGCGGCGTGGCGCGGCCCAGGGGGTCGTTCGTCCGCACCGCGTTCTGCGCGCCGGAGACGCCACCGGAGAGCGCCTTCAGCACTGACTGACCAAGCAGCGGAGCTGCAAGCAAGCTGGTCAGCAGCAGGAGGCGGAGGCTCAGTTTTGCAACTCGCATGGTCTCAGAGTACAACTTCGAGCCCAAAAGAGGCTAGCCGCAAAAAGAGGTTCAGGGCGGAAACGATTGGCAAGGAAGGTAATCGTTGCAGGGACAGAGTTGGCGAGAGAGGCAATCGTCTGGAAAGAGCTGCGAACCATTGACTGATTGTGCGCGGAGGCGGATCCAAGGATTGACCGGGGAGTACATCGTTGTGGGGAGGATCAGAGTCGAATTCAGATACAAAGTCAAAGACCCCACCCGAACCGAACAGCGCGGTTAGGATGGGGCACCCTGAAGGTTCTCTCTTACTCGTGAAGCTTCCTACTTTGTCTCTGGCTTCCAGCGGAGAATCGGCTTGCGGGCTGCGGCGGTTTCATCCAGGCGCGAGAGGCGCGTGGAGGCTGGCGCGTTCCTGATCAGCTCGGGCTCGTCGATGGCTTCCTGCGCGATGGCCTTCATGGCATCCACAAAGAGGTCGAGTTCCTCGAGCGGCTCGCTCTCGGTAGGCTCAATCATCAGCGCGCCGTGCACCACCATGGGGAAGCTCACGGTGTACGGATGGAATCCGTAGTCGATGAGGCGCTTGGCGATGTCTCCGGTCTTGATGCCCTGCTTGTTCTGCAGCTTGTCGCTGAAGACCACCTCGTGCATGGTCGGTGTCGAGTAGGGAAGATCGTAGGTGCCTTCAAGCTGCTTGCGCAGGTAGTTGGCATTGAGCACCGCGTCTTCCGTGGTCTGGCGAAGTCCGTCCGGGCCGTTAGCCATGATGTAGGCGAGGGCGCGGACGTGCATGCCAAAGTTTCCGAAGAAAGCGCGCACGCGTCCGATGGACTGCGGACGGTCATAGTCAAGGCGCAGCGTACCGTCAGCGGTCTTCACCACGATGGGCTTAGGCAGGAACGGCTCAAGATGTTTTTTGCAGGCCACGGGGCCGGAGCCGGGACCGCCTCCGCCGTGCGGCGTGGAGAAAGTCTTGTGCAGGTTGAGGTGCATCACGTCTACGCCGAAGTCGCCGGGACGCGCCTTGGCGACCAGGGCATTCATGTTGGCGCCGTCCATGTAGAGCAGGCCGCCCTTGCGATGGAGGATCTCGGCGATCTGTGCAATCTGCTCGTCGAAGATTCCGAGGGTATTGGGATTGGTGAGCATGAGGCCCGCGACATCCTCGTTCATCTGCGCTTCGAGAGCGGCGAGGTCAACCATGCCGCTGGGATTGCTGGGCAGGTTCTCCACCTGGTAGCCGACCATGGCCGCGGTGGCCGGATTGGTGCCGTGCGCTGAGTCTGGGATCAAAATCTTCTTGCGCGGATTGCCCTTCGATTCCTGGTAGGCGCGCACGAGGAGGATGCCCGTGAGTTCGCCGTGGGCTCCGGCGGCGGGCTGCAGGGTGATGCCGTCCATGCCGGTGATTTCCAATAGCTGATCGGCCAGCGCCTTCATGATGCGCAACGATCCCTGCGAAGCCTGCTCGGGTTGATAGGGATGCGCACCGGCAATGCTCTCCAGGCGGGAGACCACTTCGTTGACGCGCGGATTGTACTTCATGGTGCAGGAGCCGAGCGGATACATGCCGTGATCGACCGCGTAATTCCAGGTGGAAAGGCGCGTGAAGTGGCGGACGATTTCGATTTCGCTGACCTCGGGAAGCGCGGCGGCTTCGGTGCGCACGGCGGAGCCGAGTTCGGTGGCGGCATCGACGGCGGGCACGTCAAGCTGGCGCAGGCGATACGCCTTCTTGCCGGGCGAGGAGTGCTCGAAGATGAGTCCTTCGTTCTGCGAGATGTGGGAGGCGACTTTCTTGATGTCTTTGTTGCTCATTACTTCACCTCGCTGAGCGCGTTATCGGGTAACACAGCGCTGCCGGCCGCAGGCGCCAGCACTTGATTGGCTGCCGCATCGATGGCCGCTTTGGATGTGAGTTCGGTAGCGCACCAGACGGCGGCGTTGCCGAGTTCGGGATAGAACTTGCGGAGAGGGAAGCCTCCGATGATTTTGTTTTTCGCAGCGAGGCGGTGCGAAATTTCGTACGAGTCACCGCTGGTCTGGAGAACAAATTCATTGAAGCGCGGCGCACCTTCGAAGAGCACTGTTGCTTTCGCTCCCAGAGCCTTGCGGGCGTATGCGGCTTTGGCGAGATTCTGTTCGGCAAGTTCGCGCAGGCCGTTGCGTCCGTAAACATCCATGTAGATGTTGACCATGAGCGCGACGAGCGCCTGGTTGGTGCAGATGTTGGAGGTCGCCTTTTCGCGGCGGATGTGCTGCTCGCGAGTAGAGAGCGTGAGCACGAATCCGCGCTTACCGTTGCGGTCGGTGGTCTGTCCGACGAGGCGTCCGGGAATCTGGCGAATGAACTTTTCGCGGGTGGCGATCACTCCTGCGTACGGGCCGCCGTAGCTGAGCGGCACACCGAAGGACTGCGCTTCGAGCGAAACAATGTCGGCCTCGGCGGGTGGGCGAACGATGGCCAGCGAGAGTGCCTCGGCAATGGAGACAACCAGCAGCGCACCTTTGGCGTGGACCACATCGGCGATGGCCGCAACATCTTCGATGGTTCCGAAGAAGTTGGGCGACTGGATGAGCACGCAGGCGGTCTGCGGCGTGATGGCCGCATCGAGCGCGGCAAGATCGACGCGTCCGTTGTCAGTGAAGTTGACCTCGGTGAGCGGCAGGCCCTGGTACTTGGCGTAGGTGGCAATGACCTCGCGATACTCGGGGTGAACGCTGCGGGCGAGGATGGCCTCGCTGCGTCCGGTGATGCGGATGGCCATCATGACGGCTTCGGCAGCTCCGGTGGAGCCGTCATACATGGAAGCGTTGGCGACTTCCATGCCGGTGAGTTCGCAGATCATGGTCTGGAACTCAAAGATGGCCTGCAGCGTGCCTTGCGCGATCTCCGGCTGATAGGGCGTGTAAGCGGTGAACCACTCGCCGCGCGAGATGAGTGAATCGATCACGACGGGGCGGTAGTGGTTGTAGGCTCCGGCGCCGAGCAGGATGTCATACCCGGTGGCGTTCTCATTGGCGCGGGCGCGGAACCAGTCGAGGATTTCGCTTTCGGCCATCTGTGGCGGAATGGCGAGATCGCGGGTGAGGCGGAACTGGGCCGGGATGGGCGCGAAAAGCTCATCGATGGAGCCGACGCCAATGGTGTTCAGCATCAGCTGACGCTCGGCAGGAGACTTGGGGAGATAACGCATGATGATCCGTCCTGAGTGCAAGGAGGGCCGCTTGGTGCGCAGCCCTCGGTCTAAAGATGCGAAGTTTGCTGGCCGAAGTGCCTCTGAGCCACGCGAGAGATTTGAGCAGTGCGGGGATTCTTCGCTGCGCTCAGAATGACACCTCAAAGCATATTGCTCAACGCACACTTGTCAGACTTCACGTGTCAGCGCGCTGGTGCCAATCACGCGAACAGCGCAGGCTACTGCTCCTCGGCGACGAACTTCTCGTAGTCGGCGACGGAAAGCAGCGTTTCGAGCTCGGCGGGACTGGTGAGAGTGATCTTCACCATCCACGCGCCGTGAGGATCGCTGTTGACCTTTTCCGGCGAAGTGGCTAGCTCTTCATTGATGGCCGTCACAGTACCGGAGACAGGAGCGTAGAGGTCGCTGACGGCTTTTACGGACTCAACCGTGCCGAAGGTCTTTCCGGCCGTGAGTTCCGCGCCAATCTTGGGCAATTCGACGAAGACGATGTCGCCCAATGAGTTCTGCGCGTGGTCAGTAATTCCGATGGTTCCGGTGGTGCCGTCCACGGCGAGCCATTCGTGTTCCTTGGTGTACTTGTAATCCGGCGGATAAGCCATTTTGATCTCCAGAAATTGATTGCGCGCCGATGGGGCCGGCGGTGCGTAAGACGCTCCCAGAACAACTGAGCGAACTTTGAAATTGTATTCCAAACAGCAAGTGCAAGAACAATCGCCAAAGCAAGAACAAGAACAATGCAAAAGCAAGTTCACGCAAAGATGGAGGGCGCTGGTTCCCACCTTACCCGCGCAAACCCAGCGCGGCGAAGGTGGGGCACCCGTGGTTTCTGCTATTGCGGCGTTTTCACGATCTTCGGACGCTTGTAGAACGGCGTGGGCACCACTTTGCATTTCACGACCTGCGAGCGCACTTCCACACCAAGCTCCGTGCCCTCCGCGGAATGCGCGAGAGGGACGTAGGCGAGGGCGATGTTCTTCTTGAGGAAGGGCGCGGGCGAACCGCTGGTGACGCAGCCGATCGCATTGCCCTGCGCGTCGAGCACTTTGTAGCCGTCGCGAGGAATGCCGCGCTCGATGGTTTCGAGGCCGACGAGAATCTTATCGAGGCCGCGCTCTTTCTGTTCGGCGAGGACGGCGTGGCCGATGAAGTCGCCCTTGTCCATCTTGACGAAGCGATCGAGTCGCGCCTCCCACGGGGTCAGTGCGTCTGAGATTTCATGGCCGTAGAGCGAGAGCGCGCCTTCCAGGCGAAGCGTGTTGCGTGCACCGAGGCCGCAGGGCAGGATGCCAAACTCTGCTCCGGCTTCCAGTAGCGCGTTCCAGACGCGAATGCTGGTGGCCTCGTCGCTGGGAATATAAATCTCAAAACCATCTTCGGCGGTGTATCCGGTGCGGGCGATGAGGGTGTCGGGCAATCCGCAGACGGTGCCGTGGGTGAACCAATAGAACTTTACGGCGGTGAGGTCGGCGTCCGTGAGCTTTTGCAGCGTGCGCCAGCCGTTGGGGCCCTGGATGGCGATCTGGGTGTAGTCGTCGCTGAGGTTTTCAACTACGCAGTCGAAGCCTTTGGCGGCTTCGCGTACCCAGTTGAAATCCTTTTCGCGGGTTCCGGCATTGATGACCAACAGGAAGTCGAGGGTGCCGAGGCGGTGCACGATGACGTCATCGACGAAGGTGCCGTTGGGATAGAGCAGGGCAGAGTACTGGGCCTGTCCGATGGCGAGGCGCGAGGCGTCGTTGAAGGTCATGTGCTGCACGGCTTCGAGCGCCTGCAGACCGCGAAGGCGGATGTCGCCCATATGGCTGACATCGAAGAGCCCGACGGAGGTGCGGACGATCATGTGTTCGGCGATGAGTCCGCCGGAAGGACGGGATGCGTTGGCGGGATACTCAACGGGCATGTCCCAGCCATTGAAATCGACCATGCGGGCGCCGAGCTGGCGATGCGCGGAGTTGAGAGCAGTCTTACGGACAACGGCGTTCGATGACAAGATACAACCTCTGGAAAGCGGAATCATAGGGCCCCAGACGGGCCGAAGGAACCTTAAAAGTTAACATGCGGTGAGCAAGCCAAGCAATGCACGCAGAGCCCGCCGAGAGAGACAGTTGCACGAAGTGAAAATGCGCGCTAAAGTTCGCCCATGGCACAAAGGTTTCGCTGCATCGTTTGCGACATGGTGGAAGAGAAGTGCGAATGCGATAAGTACTGCTACATCTGCCAGGGTGAGCACGAAATTCGGCTGGTAAACGATGGCTGCTACTACTGCCTGGAATGCCGCGAGGCCTGCGACTATCTTCCTGAAAAGAATGACGTGGCTCACGAGGGATAGACCCGGAATTTCGACGAAGAAAGCCGCGAACTGATGCTCGCGGCTTTTGTCTGCGCGGATGCGCTAGAAGTTGAAGGCCAAGCCCGCCCGGATGACGCGAGTTCCCTGGACCAGGTACACGGTGCTGCCGTCAGCACTGAGCACGGGGCGGTATCCCTGGGCAAGCAGGTTGCGCACGTCCACCAGAGCCTCAAGGCCGTTGGGAAGGAAGTGCAAGGCCGGGATGGGTTGGCGGATAAAGAAGCTCAGGTAGGGGTCGGTCTGCCCGGCCGAGGCATTGAACATATCTACCGGGGTGAGGCTGGTGCCGCTCAGCCAGCGATAACTGGCAATCACCTTGGTCTTGCTGCCGGGGGTGGTTCCAGAGAACTTGGCGGCTGCCGAGTGACGCTTGGCAGTGACCAGGGAGGTGGCAGTCTGGCTGACCTGTACGAGGCTCTCCGGGGCCGTGAGGGCACCGCCATAAGCGTAGTCGAGGGTTGCGTCCAGCCCGTGGGCCAGTGGGCGCGAATAGACCGCACGCACGCCCTGGGTGCGCATGTTGCCGCCGTTGTAAGTGAAGATTCCGGAGTAGGGGTCGCCGATAAGGGCGTTGGTATCAGAGGTGAAGAAAGCTCCGGTTCCGGTGAGGGCGGCGTTATGCACGGTATCTGAGAATACGGCGAGCTGAACCTTGTTGCTGCCAAAGCGGTGCGCGACGGAGAGCTCGTTGTGAATGTCACGCTCGACGCGCTGGCCCATGGATGTGACGGTCACGCGCGGATTGCTCTCACTGAGATCCGCGGGAGCCGTGTCATAGCCCTTGGCTGCCCTCAGGCTGGGTGTGCTGGTGGCATAACGGTACTGCACAACCGTGTTCTTGCCGGGGTGCACGCTGACAGTCGCAAAGGGCCGGAAAGTGGTGGCGCGCTCGCGGAACTGCACCATCTGTGTTTCCTGACCATAGTCGAGCTCAAGGCTCTCGCCAAAAGTCATAGAGTTGGCGACCGAAAGCGCCAGGGCCTGGATGGCGGGCTGATCGGGGTTAAGCGACGCAAAGTGCTTGGCCGAGATAGCGATTTCAGGGAAGCTGCCGTCTGGCATCTCGCGCGAGTAGGCAGCGCGGAGAACGGCATTGGGATTGTTTGCGTTGCTGACCATTCCACCGTTGAGCGACCAGCGGGCAGGCAGGGCTCGCTTGGTGAAGATGGATTGCTCCACGTGGAAGTTGGTGCTGGAGGTGGCGATGCTATCGCCGTCGCCGCTGCTGGAGATAAAGGAGACGCGCGCTTTGAGTTCGCCGTCGCCACCGTCTTCGCCGCGTTGCACTACGACGAGCGGCTTGTCATCGGCGAGGCGCAGGATGGGGCGGTTGGCCATGGAGCGCAGCGCCCAGCGCCAGTCGTCATCTTCTTCAGCCGACGATTTGTGGCGGGGAACAAGCTGAATAGCCTCAAACAATGTGTTGAGCGTGAGATTGAGCAGGACATTGGCGCCGGGCTGGAGGTGAATTCGCTCCCGGATGGTAGGCAGAAAACTCGGCGCGGTGACTTTGATGGTATACAGGCCCGGCAGCAAGCCGGCGACGTTGAAAGCACCCTTTGTATCCGTCTGCACGCTGAGGGCGCGAGGGGTGGAGTTGGCCAGAATTTCCACGATGGCGCCCATTTGCGGCACGCCAGCGGTATCCCGGACGACTCCGGTGATGGCACCGGGATTGACGGAAGCGGACGCGCCAAGGCACCAGAGGAGTGCAATCGCGAGGGTCCCAAGCTTGTTCGTCATGCAGCCTCCCTACGGAGTGGGCCGATGTTAGCAGGCACTGCGGCCTGACCGAAAGAACAACTTCCAACCACAAACGGCGCGCTGGAATGGCACGCCGGTGGCAATAAAGGAAATTCTACTCTATTCGACCTGAAAACGGGCCGACGGATTTATGGTTTGCTTTGTAACTTCATCATTCACGGTGATTTTTAGACTGTACAGACCAGGTTCCAGGTTGGCCAGAGGCATTGATTTTTCAATTGTGATCTGGTCGCCAGTGTTGCCGTACACGGAAGATGGTTCGTCGGCGTGCAGCACGGACTTGTTGGTCTGGATGTTCACGATGTCATAGCTGATGTTGCCGCGCGTCTTCTTGGACTGCTGATCCTGCTGGAAGTTATAGACCTGCAGGAAAACATTGAGGCGCTGGTTGCGCTTGAAACTGGCGGGCTTGCCGTCAGCGGCATCCACGCGGGGGCGAACCTTTGTGTCGCCGATGATGAAGCTGCCAGAGCCGATGTTCTTGGCCGGAACGCGCTCCATGAGGTCGGCGAGGATGAGAGAAGAAGACGAGAGCTTCTCTTCATCGAAGTCCGGCACGCGAATGGAGCGGACCAGGGTTCCGACGCGATCGCCGTTGACGTCTTTTACAGCGACGTCGATCTTGTACATGCCGGGCTTGAGCGGGACTGCCTTCCAGTACATCTGGCTGGTGAGCAGAGCCTTTTCCAGCAACTCGTTGGGTTCGTCCACGCCGACGGTGTCTTCAAAGGTAGAGGCAACGCGTCCGGTGATGGTGGAAATGCGTCCGAAGATGTTGACGGAGGCGCGCTGGATTCCTTCCTTCTGAATGAAGGTCATGTCCTTGGTCTTGATCTGGATGGTGATGGGGACCAGGACCGTGTCTGAAGTGACCTTCACATAGTCGGTTCGCAGGTCAAACGGCATCAGGTTGTAGCGAATTTTGGTGTTGACCTTCTCTTCCAGATCCTTGAACTTGATGGGCGGCGGAGCGGTGAGTTTGGCGTAGCGTTCAAGGGCGTCAAACTGCTTGGTGCCATTGTTGTTCATGCCGTAAGGATCGGTGCCGCCGGGAGTTCCCATCATGCGATCGGCACGATTGCCTTTGCCCATCTGCTCATTGAGGGTGGCGCCGCCGCCGGGAGTGTGAAGCAGCGCGTCCTTCTCATTGGGATCGATGGAGATGTGGTAGTCGTTGCACATGCAGGTATCCACAAACTCGATGATGACTTCGTTGCCAATGCCTTCGAGGTAGCGATAGCGCCAGCGTTCGAAGGGGAAGGTGGAAGTGGAGCCGCCACCTTCGGAGGTTTCACGCTGGTAGTTGCCACCGGAGGGATGAGAATCGGTTTCGTCGGGCGGACCCCAGACGATGTAGATACGGCCGCGATCAGTTCTCCAGCCAGGGATGCCGGCGGCATAATGCTCGTTGGCATACTGGATGCGGCGATAGTGCTCTTCGCGGAATTCGTTCTCCTCGGTGTCAGGAGTGGGGTCGCGGCGCAGCCAGAAGCTCTCGATAAAGGAATCACGCTCTTCGTCGGTGGCGAGGAGTTTAAAGGCCTGCTCTTCCTCGGGGGTGATGATGTAGCGGACGTCCTGATCAAGCCAGTTCTTGTAGGTCTTGCTGACTTCGGTCTTGAAACTCTTCAGGCGATCCTTGCGTTCCTGATCGGTGAGTTCCTTCTTTTCCGGGGGAGCTTCTTTCTTAGACTTCTTGAGGTCTTTCAGTGAAGTACCTTCATCCCTCTGAGAGGAGGAGGAGGAATCCTGCGCGAGGACCGGGGAAACCAGCAAAGCCGCCGCTGCGAAAAATAAGCAAAATTGACGTAAGGAAGAACACCGCATGGACAGTCTCGCTCCTGAGGACTTTGAGGGCTGGACAGATTGTAAGTATTCGCAGGGAGCAAGGCAAGGAGGGAGTCGCGAGGCGTCTGGAAGCCGGCAGGGGGAAAAAGATGATGGCAAGCCGGGATATGCTGCAGCAGATCGGAAGTTCTTTGTGGCAATGGAGATGGGCGCACGGTTTACAATCAGGGCGCAGGCTGAAATAGGGAAATGAAAGTCTCAGCAGCGGGACTGCCCGGCTCCTCCGGAAGAACGCAAGGGCGTGGCGAACTTGCAGGATTGCCGGACGACGAAAAAACGCGATCTGCCAGTTGGCTTAGAGTTCCCGGAATGGCGTGGAAGGCTGGAACTTTCAGAGCGCGTGCCGCGTATGTAGTGAAAGGCGCACGCGAGGGAATTCGCAAAGGGAGTTCCCCAGCTTAAATGCCCTGCGATCCATTCCCCGGATGTAAGCGGGCTATGAACGAGGACTCATGAAAACCTGGAAGAAAGTTTCGCTTGGTCTCGGTGGTGCAGTCGTGGTGGCTGGAATCATCTTCTTCAGCATCCAGCAGAGCCGCAAGGGTGTGGTAGAGGTTCAGACCGGCAAGGTATCTCGCCAGGATTTGACCTCGCAGGTGACTGCGTCCGGTGAGATTCGTCCCAAGACGTTTGTCAACGTGGGAGCCAATGCCTTCGGCAAGATCGTGAAGCTTTATGTGAAAGAGGGCGATCACGTAACAAAGGGGCAGATGCTGGCACAGTTGGAAAACGTGCAGTCGTCGGCCGACGTGAACGCGACCCAGGCATCCTTGACGGCGGCGGAAGCTGACTACACGGCGGGAGTGGAGACACTCAACACGAACATCGCCGACCTTGATCGCGCAAACTCCGACCTGGAACAGAAGCGCTTCGACTGGAAGCGCTCCGAGGGTCTATACAAAGACCAGCTCATCGCGAAGAAAGATTACGACGCGTCAAAGAACGCGTATGAAGCATCGGTCTCTGGCGTGGCGCAGGCCAAGACCCGCATTGCGCAGGCGAAGGCCCAGGCAGAAGCCTTCAAACGCCGCATCGCCGTGCAGCGGGCACAACTGGTGCACAACAATGACGTGCTGAGCAAGACCGAGTATCGCGCGCCCTTTGATGGCGTGGTGACGAACCTTCCGGTGCGCGAGGGCGAGACCGTGGTGGTGGGCATCCAGAACTCGCCGGGTTCGACCTTGATGACACTGGCCGATACTTCGGTGATCACGGCCGAGGTCAAGGTGGATGAGACGGACATTGTCAACGTCAAGCTGGGACAGACGGCAGAAGTCAGCATTGACGCGATTCCGAAAAAGAAATTCAAGGGCACGGTGACGGAGATCGGCAACAATGCGCTGCTTCGTTCAACCGGCGTGGCGACTTCGCAGTCCACGGGCAGCACACAAGAGGCCAAGGATTTTAAAGTAGTGGTCACGCTGACGGAGGTTCCGGAGAACTTGCGTCCGGGCCTGTCTTCGACGGCAAAGATCACCACGGCAAACAAGCAGAGCGTGCTCTCGATTCCAATCCAGGCATTGACGATTCGGCAGAAGGGCGATCTGGTACCGAAGAAGAAAGATAAAGACAAGAGCGCAGTGCAGGCCGCAGAGAAACCTGAAGCGATCAAGGCCGCCAAGGAAGAAGTACAGGGCGTGTTCGTGATTCGCGCGGGGAAAGCGCAGTTTGTGCCAGTGCAGACCGGCATCACCGGAACCACGGACATTGAAGTTCTGGACGGACTGAAGGAAGGCGACGAGATTGTCACCGGAAGCTACAAGGTGCTGCGTACGCTGAAGCCGGATGCAACCGTGAAGATCGACAACACGACGCCTAAGAAGGAAGAAGAAAAGTCGTAAGAGAATTGGGCTTGGCGGCTGGGGTACGGCGATGGATGCCGCTCCGGCCGCGGGCGCCCCGGGAGACGAGATGGCGACACAGACCGCAGATATCCAGCAGCAACCGCAGGCACCACCACCGGAGACCGTGATCTGCACGCAAGACCTGTGGAAGACCTACGACATGGGCAGCGAGCAGCAGGTGAACGCGCTGAGCGGCGTGAACATCTCGATCCAGCGCAACGAGTACGTTGCGATCATGGGACCGTCGGGCTCGGGTAAATCGACGCTGATGAACCTGATCGGCTGCCTGGATACTCCGACGAAGGGGATCTACTGGCTGAACGGACACCTGGTAAGCGAATTGGACGACGACGAACTGGCAAGAATCCGCAACAAGGAAATTGGCTTCGTCTTCCAGACGTTTAACCTGCTGGCGAGGGCCTCAGCGTTGCACAACGTGGAACTGCCGTTGATCTATGCGGGCATTCCGAGCGCGGAGCGGCTGGAGCGCGCGAAGCAGACGCTGATCAGCGTGGGCATGGGCGAGCGAATGAATCACAAGCCGAATGAACTCTCAGGCGGACAGCGTCAACGCGTGGCCATTGCGCGCGCGCTGGTGAATCGGCCATCGATCATTCTTGCCGACGAGCCTACGGGTAACTTGGATTCGAAGACAGGTAACGAGATCATGGCGCTCTTCGACGAGTTGCACGCCAAGGGAAACACTATTGTGCTGGTGACGCACGAGCATGACATCGCCGAGTTTGCGCATCGCGTGATTCACATTCGCGACGGCAAGGTTGCGGGCGATGAGAAGACGGCGAGAGCGAAGGCGTAAGAACAGGTTGCACAAGTTACACAAGTTGCGCAGGTTTCACAGGTTGAATTCTATGTGATGTGCGCCTCCGGTCAAGGCTGGGGGCGTTTCTTCGTTTAGGAGCGATGGATTCAGCGGCACAGGCGGAAGTTAGTCTCGCGAGTTATCGAAGCGAAGGGTTTCGACAACCAGCAATGCACCGAGTGTTACAAGTGCGAAACCGATGATGGGCAGGGCTGCGCTGTCCAAGAAACAGAGACGAAGGCCCGCGGCAACGAGGACGACGCCAGCTCCGAGCCGGACCAGAAAAACAGCATCGATGGGGCGGAGCATCGGTCCGTGGAGAAGGGTCGTGAGGAACTTGCGAGCCTGGTTCTCGGCCTCGGCCCAGTGCTGCCTTCGGGTGAATCCGGGTTCGCTCTGCAGCTTCATACGAGTCCCCATGCGGCGCGTATGTTACTCCCAATTCAGAGTACAAAAGCAAGCAAAACGGCGGGTGCGCGGCAAGCCGTTCCAATGTTGCACGATTGCGAAGCGGCAACGCCGAGAGCCGCTTGGCGGCCGTGTTGGTGATAGGCTGAGACACGATGAATCTCTTTTCTAACCCGATTGATGAGGCTTCTGACCGGACCCGGCCGCTGGCGGAGCGGATGCGTCCGCGCGACCTGGATGAGTTCGTGGGGCAGGAGCATATTCTCGGGCCCGGTAAGGCGCTGCGGGTACAGATTGAGCACGACGACATTGGCTCCATCATCTTCTGGGGGCCTCCGGGAGTAGGGAAGACAACGCTGGCGAAGATCATTGCGCGGCGTACCAAGGCCGAGTTCGTTGAGTTCTCTGCGGTGATGGCCGGGATCAAAGAGATCAAGCAGGTAATGGTGGAGGCCGAGCGGGCAAAGCAGTATGGCACGCGGACGATTGTCTTCATCGACGAGATTCACAGGTTCAACCGGGCGCAGCAAGACGCTTTCCTGCCGCACGTGGAGCGTGGCAACATCCGGCTAATTGGGGCGACGACGGAGAATCCTTCGTTCGAGGTGAACTCGGCGCTGCTCTCGCGCTCAAGGGTGTACACGCTGAACGCGCTGAGCGAAGAGCAGATCGTCGCGCTGTTGGAGCGTGCGCTGGTCGATGAAGAGCGCGGATTGGGTGCGCTGAAATTGACGGCCAAGCCGGAGGCGCTGGCGCGCATTGCGGCCTACTCCAGCGGCGACGCGCGCTCGGGTTACAACGTGCTGGAGATCGCGGCGACTCTGGCAGTGGAAGCCGCAGGCGCGGCAAGCGGCGGCGTCATAGAACAGGCGCAGGTGGAAGACGCGCTGCAGCGGCGCGTGCTGCGCTATGACAAGGCAGGCGAAGAGCACTACAACCTGATCTCAGCGCTGCACAAGTCGGTACGCAATAGCGATCCGGATGCGACTTTGTACTGGCTGGTGCGCATGCTGGAGAGCGGCGAAGATCCGATGTACCTGGCGCGGCGCATTGTGCGCATGGCGGTGGAAGACATCTCGCTGGCCGATCCGCACGCGCTGGAGATTTGCATAGCCGCGCGCGATGCGCTGGAGTTCATGGGCTTGCCTGAAGGTGGACTGGCGCTGGCGCACGCGGCGGTATATTTGGCGATTGCGCCGAAGTCCAATGCGCTGTACATGGCTTATGGAGCGGTGAAGCGCGATGTGGAAGAGACGGCGGCAGACCCAGTTCCGCTGCACTTGAGGAACGCTCCGACGAAGCTGATGAAAGAGCTTGGCTACGGCGAGGGATACAAGTACGCGCACAGCTTTGAAGAGAAGGTCACGGACATGGAGTGTCTGCCGGACAATCTGAGGGGCAAGCAGTGGTACTTCCCGACGGAAGAAGGCGTGGAGAAACGCATTCGCGAACGGCTGGCGGCGATCAAAGCCACGAAGAAGAAGATGAAAGAATAGAACACGGGTCGCTGCGTAAGCCGCCGCGACCCGTAGCGAACCTTAGCGGCGAGTCGTGAACTCTTCAACGTGACTGCGGGCTTCGGAACCGGTGCCCTGGCCCTGGCCGGAATCCACCACGTAGTAGTAGGTGGTGCCGGGGCGAAGGTGTTCAATCTTGACGCGATGGGTGACGCCGTGGTCGCCATGGCTGACGTCGTAAGGCGCTTCAGCCATCTGAGTGAGACGGTCGCGGTCCATGCCGTAGCGCACTACCGAACTGCCACCGACGTCGGTGCTCCAGGCGATGGTGGCCCAGGAATCACCCAACTTCTCGATAACTGGACCGTTGGTGATTCTCTCGGCGGGAGCGCGGTCTGCCCGGTCGCGATTGTCGCCGTAGTTCCTCCCATGCTCGTCCTGTTGTGCAATGGCCAGTCCGCTCAATAAAAGAGCAGACGCCAGCAACAATGCAAACTTCTTCATAAATCCTCCGAAATCGTTTTCGACGAGTATGCGCAACTTGATAGAGTGCGGCGCGGTGCGCGGTGTTGCCCTTGGGAGGAGGGGATAGCACGAAGAGCGGAGCTTGGCTGTTTGAAGGCCCGGAAGCGCATAGGTGCTGCTTTCCGCGCTGGGGTCCTTCACTTCGTTCAGGATGACCCTTCGAAAAAAAGCAAAATCACAACCAAACAGAACCGGAAACCAGCTTCGGAATCAGACGAATTCAAAAGCTACTTGCTCCGCTGGCGCTGTGCTTCATAGAGCAGAATGCTGGCGGCGATGGCGGCATTGAGGCTTTCCACTTTGGGGGAGTGGGGGATGAGGATGGCTTCGTCGGCGGCGTCGAGTACGGCGCGCGGGACTCCCTGGCCTTCACTGCCGATAAAGATGGCGGTGGGCAGCGTGAGGTCAATCTCATGCACGGGGCGGCCTTTGTGGCTGGAGGTGACAGCCAGGCGGAGGCCATGTTCGGAGACGGCGGCGAGGGCGTCAACGGTGGAGAGCTTGACGCAAGGGAGGCGGAAGACCGATCCGGCGGAGGCGCGGGCGACCTTGGGATTGGCCGACGAGACGGTGCCGTCGGTGCAGAGTACGCCGCTGGCTCCAAAGGCTTCAGCGCTGCGCAGAATGGTGCCGAGGTTGCCGGGGTCCTGCAGTCCGGCGCAGCCGAGAATCAGCGTGGCTCCGGGGGTTGCATCCGTGGCGAGCGGCGGTGCAGGGCGGAAAACGTCTTCGAGAGTGGCGGAGTGCGGGTAGACCAGAGCGGCCACGCCCTGCGGGGTTTCCGTGGCGACGGCGCTCTGAAAGATGTCGTCGGGTAGCAGGACGGTCATGGTGGCATGGGCGATCTGCGGAAGCAGGCGGTTGGCGCGCTCGCGGCCAGATTCCGAGAAGAAGACGGCGCGCAGCCGCAACCCGCTGCGGATAGCTTCCTCAACCAGTTTAACGCCCTCAATGGCGACCGATCCGTCGTCGTCGGCAACGGCCTGGGTGAAGGTCTTGCGCAAGTCCTTGACGAGCGCGTTCTGGCGGCTGGCAATGGGGCGGAGTCGCTCGTGCGGCGGGTTGGTGAAAGCCTGGGACATGTTCCTCCGGGAAATCAGACTACATTGCGACGAGCTGGTTGGCCCCATTGTAAAATGCTCATGTACCAGCATGGACATGATAACCCGCGAACATAACCTGTCGGAGGACGAGAGTTCTGAGTTAACCTAGTCCATTGATTTTTAACCTGTGTAATGGCTCGGGGTTCTGAGCCTGAGAGAAGAGGTAAGCGGTTGCGTCCGGAAATTATCAAGGTAAACGTAGCTGAGCCTGAGCTGTCACTTATAAACTACGTGGCGGAAAGAATCCGCCAGGGCAGCGTAGTCGGCTTGCCGACCGACACTTTTTACGGTCTGGCGGTAGACCCCTACAACCTGCACGCCGTTGAGCGCGTGTACGAGATCAAAGAACGCGGCCGCCATAAACCTCTGTCATTGCTGATTGAGAGCGTGGAGCAGGCCGAAGAGTTAGCGCACGAACTGCCCGATGAGTTCCAGATGCTGGCGGAGAAATTCTGGCCAGGTCCGCTGACCATCATCTTGAGGGCGGCTCCACGGCTGCCGCTGAAGGTGACGGCGAACTCGGGCAACATTGCGGTGCGTATGCCGGATTCGGCAGTGGCGCTGGCAGTGGTGCGGGCCTTGAAGTGTCCCATCACGGCGACTTCGGCCAACCTGGCTGGAGCCCTGGAGTGCACCACCGCAGCAGGCGTGGTGGAGCAGATGGGAGATCGCGTGCAACTTGTGCTGGACGGCGGCACCACGCCGCGCGACGTGCCAAGCACGATCATCAATCTAACCGAAGACGGACGATGGACCATGCAGCGCGAGGGAGCGATTTCACTGGCTGAGATCGAGGACCTGCTGGGCGATCAATGAGTGCTGGTGGGCGCCGGGGATGGTTTAGACCGGGGCGAATTGTGGCCGTGCTGCTGGCCGCATACGCCTGCTATTTCGCGTGGACCTGCGCCCGCATTGTGGCTCAGGCCGAGCGGGATGAGGCACAGGCGGCAGATGCCATCGTCGTGTTTGGCGCGGCGGAGTATTTTGGCAAGCCTTCGCCGGTGTACCGGGCGCGGCTGGACCATGCATTCGACCTCTACGAGCAGAAACTGGCAAACGTGGTCATCACCACAGGAGGCAGCGGCGGCGAGCAGAAGTTCACCGAAGGTTCGGTAGGCCGCGATTACCTGATGGAGCGCGGCATCGGCGACGGCCACCTGATCGCCGAGACGCAGAGCGACAACAGTGCGGAAAGCGCCGGGCGCGTGGGAATCATCATGAGCGCGAACAATATGCGCTCCTGCATTGCGGTGAGCGACCCGTATCATGTTTTCCGAATCAAGCGATTGCTCGAAGCACAGGGCTGGGTGGTGTACGCTTCGCCACGCAAGCCGGAGATCGATCCGGGACCGGCGGCGCGCTCGGTAAACGTGGCGCGGGAAGCGCTGAGTTACACGCTATGGCGGATGTATATGTTCCGCCGGTGAAACAAGCTGGACAGCTGAACGTGACGCGCATCACTGAGGCCATGTGCGGCGGGCTTTTAGGATCAAAGATATCTACAGGGAGGTATGGAATGGCGCATCAACCGGGGACAGAAGCTCCTCAGACAGGCATTTACTGGTGCAGCGTGTGCAAGCTGCCAGTTCAGTTCAAGGCAGGCGAGAAGCTGCCTACGTGTAAGAACCTTTGCGGCCGCGGCAAGTGGGAATTTGTGAGAGCCGAGAAGTAACTCCACTCTTACTGAATGCGCTCTATCGAGGTATGGACGGGAGAGAATATGCTGCCTAAAGGGATGGTTTTCAGCGCAGAAAAAGCGGTTGCCATGTACAAGGCAGGCACTAAGACTACCGACATTGCCGTGGCGATGGGGTACAAAAGGGGGCAGGGCCAAAACCGCACACGTGCGGCCTTGGTCAAAGCAGGCGTGCTGCCAGAGAGAAAAGGCGTGTTGCCCCGTAAGCGAAAAGCCCGGGCTTCGTCGTTGGCTAAACTGTCACCTAATAGAATTCGGAAGCTTCGTGTAAGGGCCGGTCTCTCGCAGTCGGAATTAGCGCATAAGGTTGGGGTATCGCAGGTCCTAGTCTCGAATTGGGAGAAAGAAAAAAGCGTCCAAAACGCAGAGCAAGACGAAAAGCTCAAACAGATATTGGGGCTCGGCGTTAATGAAGACGCCGGTCAGGATGCTTCCCCGATCGCTGCGTGGGTTAATAGATCCCGTATTTCAAAGGATATTTCAGTTCCAGAGTTGGCTGATAGGTCGGGCCTTACGCCGCCCGCAATATATCGAATAGAGGCCGGCATAACTCGGAACCTGCGTGCGAGCACTCGCCAGAAGTTAGAAAAAGTATTGGGGAAGATGCCTGAAGGCACAGCAGAAGAGGCTGCCGAGGATGCGGCAATTTCAGGGCTGGGCTCTCTAGAGGACTTCGACCCACACTCCGAAGATGAGCGTCCATCTGCACCTGGTATTTATGTGCTTTACGACATCAGTGAGCGCCCGATCTATGTCGGTGAGGGCGGCAATGTGAAAAAGCGTATACAGGATCACGAGGAGAAGTTTTGGTTTAAACGGCCCATAGTCGAAACAGCTTCTTGGATTAAGGTGGACGACAATGTCCTGCGCAAGCAGATTGAGGCAATATTGATTAAGTTTCTGAAGTCTAATGCAGTGATAAACAAGCAACTGGTTGATCGTTGATCAGATCGGGCGCACTTAAACAAGCGTCGAACCAGTGAGCCGGAGCCAAAAAGCTCCGGTTTTTGCTTTGTATTGAAACGCGAAACATTGCGAGAGACCCAAGTGCAAAAGACCCACATTTGCTAAATGCAGCAAATATGGGCCACCAAAGCAAACGCTACATCCAGCGCTGGGCGAAGAGTACGGCGATGGCGAGGGCGGCGGCGAAGACGGTGCTGCTGAAGTTGACGCTGTTGTTTCCGAGGCGGCCGGGACGTTCGAGGGTGGCTCCGAGGATGCTGTCTACGATGGTGCCGAAGAATGCCGCGGCAAAGACCGTCCAGAAATAGCGGGGAAGCAGCAGCGAGGACCACTGGCAGGCGGCGCAGACGATGTAGATGGCGACGAGGGAGAGGATGGATCCGGCCGGGGTAACGCCGCCATCCTGACCGGGGGCGACACGGCGGAGGGTGGTGATGAGGCGCGGAGTGCCTCCGAAGGCCTGACCCAGTTCGCTGCTGACGGTATCTCCAGCGGCTTCGGCGAGGGCGGCTGAGGCTCCTGCGAGAAGGATGTAGCGGGCGTGGCCGGTGGAGATCAGCGGGGCGGCGCAGAGGGTCGCGGCCCCGACGTTGGCGAGGATCTGGAGGGCACCGCGTCCGCGTCGGCGCTCGGCGGTGCCAAGGCGCTCCTTCTTGCTGCGGCCAATGCGGGTGGTGATGTAGGTGAGCAGGAAGACAATGAAGACAGGGAAGAGGGCACTGGGGCCTGCGGCGAGGCAGAGCACCACGGTGAGTACCACTCCGGTGAAGGCCGCTCCCGCGGTGATGGCTCTCAATCCCCAGGCGCAAAAAGCGAAGGCTACGGTAAGGCCCACGGCAGGGAGAAGTTGAGGGATGGCCACAAGCCAGCTCTGAAAGAAAATCATGCCCAATGCAATCGTACTCCGAATTTGGCCCGTGGCGGACGGCCACTGTTCCTATGATGGCAGCAGAGCGCCATGGAGTGTGCATCCTAGAGCAGTGTTTTGCGCTCTCACGGGAAATTCGACGCGCCTCTGGAGGAAGCATGGCGGCATCGGTATGGTCGGGGTACTTGACGTTCGGTTTGATCTCATTGCCGGTGCGGCTCTACAGTGGCGCGCGCGGCAGCCGTATTTCATTTCACATGCTGCACAAGACGGACCTCTCGCGGGTGAAGCAGCAGCTCTGGTGTCCGGAAGATCAGAGGGTGATCGAGCGCAGCGAGACCGTAAAGGGCTACGAGTACCGCAAGGGCGAGTACGTGGTGATTGAGCCTGAAGAGTTGAAGAAGATTGAGCCGAAGACCGCCAAGGCGATGGAGATTCTGCAATTCGTGAAGGCCGAAGAGGTCGATCCGATCTACTTCGAGTCGAGCTACTACGTGGCGGCCGAGGATGCAGGGAAGCGTCCCTATGCGCTGCTGGCGCGGGCCATGCGCGAGAGCGGATACATGGCGCTGGCGCAGCTAACCATGCACAACCGCGAGTACACGGTGTTTCTGCGTCCTTTCAAGGACGGGCTGGCGCTGCACACCATGTATTACGCCGACGAGGTGCGCGCGATGGAGAACTTTGGGACCGACTCGATCGAGGTGAAAGACGCGGAACTAAAGGTGGCGCATCAGTTGATCAGCGCGCTGGCCGATAAGTTTGAGCCGGAGCGATTCCATGACACCTACGAAGAGAACCTGCGCAAGCTGATTGACGCTCGGCTGGAAGGGAAGGACGTTTCCTCCGTGGAGCGGCCCGGCAAACTGGCTCCGGTGGTGGACCTGATGGATGCGCTGCGGCAGAGCCTGGCGAAGATGGACGGAAAGAAATCTTCTGACGTGGTGAGCGCGGCACGCAAGGGCTCAGAGGTGCAGGAGATTTCGGCGTCGTCAGTCCCGAAGAAGGGGCCGGGGCGAGCCAAGCCGAAACGCGGCCGGGCAGCATAAGCGCATTGTGGAATATCTGGACTTGCGCGAGATAGCTGCCTGACAGAAGAGATTGGCTTGCAGGCACCTGCTTCCTTTACAATGATCGCACCCGAACAGAGCAGATGACCGAGGGCGGAGTGCGAATGAAAGTCATGTGGAAAGCCGCGTTTGCGGCAGTCCTTTTAATTGCGGCAACAACGATTGAAATTGGCTGCGGCGATACGTACCGCCCGGTTGCGACGGTCGTTCCACCTACAAACGGCAATCCCTCGGGCAATGAGACGGAGGCAGTCGTGTCCTGCTGCCTGGACCCAAGCAGCGTGAATGCGGTCACCACCACGCCCAGCAGCGTCATCACCGACATTGACGTCAGTGGCAACACGAACTCCGGCAACAAGGTGCTCGGCAATATTGTTGGCCAGGGGATGGCGCCAGTCAGCGCGACGGCGAGCCCGATGGCTTTCGATGGCTCACGCAGCAGTATTTATACGGCAAACACTACATCGGACTCGATCACGCAATCATTTCTCAGCAGTTCCAGCTCGGGCTTTTCGGTGAGCACTAACACGATTTCGCTGGAGCCAGGTTCGAAGCCGGTATCCGTTGCCTTCCAGTACTTTGGTCCCACTTATTCGCTGGATTACGTAGCGAATTCGGGAACGAACACCGCTACCTGTCCTGGCACCGGTTCGGTGGGCGTCATTGCCGAAGCGGCAGCGCAGTTGAAGGCGACAGTTTGCATCGGCACCAAAGCTGCGCCGGCAAACCCGGTGGCCGTGTGGATCTTCCGCGACCAGTCGAAGGCGTTTGTGCTGGATAATTCCGCGACCGGCAGCGGCCACGTTTACGTGTTGAATGCCAGCAAGTTCAAAGTGACAAACAGCTTCACGGTGGGCATGCATCCGGTGAAGATGGCGCAAAGCGCGGATGGCAACTACATCTACGTTCTCAACAGCGGGGACGGCACGATTTCGGTCATCGACGCGGTGCTGGAGCAGGTAGTCGCCACGGTCACGGTTGGCAGCAGTGCGCTCGTGGACATTGCGCAGGACCCGAACTACACCGACACCTCGGCCAATACGCAGTACAACCACATCTGGGTTCTGCAGGCGGACGGTACGGTGAGCGTGTATGACAACAGCACACCGGGCACGCTGACGCCTCTTACGTCGCTCTCCACCATCACCCCAGCGCTGTTGGCAAAAGGCGTGTATCCGACGAATCTTGCGCTGCTGCGCGATGGAACCATGGCTTACGTAGGATTGGGCAACAGCGACCAGATGGTGGCGATTAACACCAGCCAATTGGCCGCGTCCGGCTTGTCCACAGCGAATGCGACCACTTTGATTACAGTGGGCGTGCATCGCTCGACGGGTCTGCTGCCGGTACCTTACGTGGTGACGCCTCCTTGCACGACTCCGACCACTGGATGCGGAACGGGAACCCCCACGTCTTATACCTACTACATGTCTGAGACCACGACGCCGACGGTTATGTACGTTGCAGTATCGCGCCAGGGTAACAGCAGCAGCACTGGCAACAGTTCGGATCTTGCCAAGGCCTACGCGCTCACGACGACGAGCACGACGTACACGTACTTTTCGGATTCTTTAGGTAAAAATGCGATCGATCCCACAAGCATCCAGACTTGGACGATGCCTGCGGAGTGTTCGGCGGTAGCGCCAAATGGCGTTGTCTGTCCGAACCTGTACAGCGGCACTTCGGTGGTGGCCGCGGCCAGCAGTGGCACAACGTTGATCAACACCTTCATCACCAACATTCCTGCTCCTACGCAGGTTACCTACTGCAATCCGACGACTACGTTGCCGGACGCTCAATCGGCATGCCCGCTGATGACGCCGACGATGGTATTGGGTCGCAGCTAGGCGAGAGCGGAACACGGAAAAGGGCGAGCCTCCTGGAGGCTCGCCCTTTTAGTTGCGTGAAGATCACTGAGGGCGCGGGTCAGCCCGGCGACGGCGATTGTAGCGCATGGCGACGTTGAGACAGACGCTGCCGGAGGGCGAGCCAAAGTCCATTACCAGCGCCTCGGTATCTTCTGAACCGCGGAAACCCTGTTGCGCAGGGTGCTCGACGGGCGGATGAACCTTGAAGCGAAATCCCTGATCGTTGAGCGTGGTAACGGCATTGCCGATGACAAGGTTGGCCAACTCGGCGATCGTCTCGCGGATGATCTGTGGGTCGTGATCCAGTTCGGCGGAACCTGTGATGGTGCAGGCGACCTTCATGGCAGCGTCGTCTTCCACGTCAAAAATGACGCGTCCCTCAATGTCGCCGGTGATCTCTATCAGCACGGCGTTGGCGCGGCGCTGGTAGGCTTCCTCGTCCATCGAAATGTCAGAGATGGTCACAGGGCAGGCAAGGGTCTCAGAGAGCACCGCGTCGGCTGCGTTAATAAACGGCTGAATCAGCTCCATCCTCATGAAAGCTATACTCCTGGCTGGGGAAGCGGAGCGATGACAGCGGCATCTCCCAGCACGTACTTGATGACTTCATATAACAGTTCGGGCTTAACCGGTTTCTGTACGAAGTGGCGCGCACCCTTTTGCAGGGCAGCGACAATGTTTTCCTGGTATCCGACGCTGGAGACCATGATGATGCGGGCATCCGGATGCTGGCGGACAATTCGCTCGGCGGCCTCGATGCCTTCCATTTGCGGCATGGTGATGTCCATGAGCACGATGTCGGCGATGGTGCGTTCGTATTCCTTGATGGCCGCACCTCCGTCACCGGCTTCGGCAGCCAGCACTCCGCCGTAAGACTCGATGATGCGCGACAGGTTCTTCCGCGCAAAGACCGAGTCGTCCACTACGAGGTAGCGGACAGGTTGGTGATCAGTGGCACGCAGCAGAGCGGGAAATAGCTCCATGTTCTCCTCACAATTGTCCGGTAACCCGGACAGGGTACGTTTCTTTTATCGGCAAAGTGCGTAAAACCCCACAGTGCGCGATCAATGTATTGGCCAAAGCTTCCAATGAAACCACACGGGTGGCAAAGCCACGCTCAATGGCAGCGCGAGGCATGCCGAAAACAACCGACGACGCCTCATCCTGGGCGATGGTCAGCGCGCCATGGGACTTCATGGCTCCCAGGCCCTCAGCTCCATCTTCGCCCATTCCCGTCATCAGCAGGCCCACCGAATCAGCCCCGAACTCCGGGCCTACGGAACGGAACAATACGTCTACGGAAGGACGATGCCCGTTGACCTTGGCATCGTCAGAGAGCACGACCACATCACCCAGCGGCATACGTCGCACCCGCATGTGGCGGTCGCCTGGACACACTAGCACACGTCCAGCAGAGATCAGGTCGCCGGATTGCGCCTCCTTGACTTCAAGCAGGCACGACTCATTCAACCGCTTTGCAAATGTCTCCGTAAAGCCGGCAGGCATATGCTGCACCACCAGTATGGCTGCCGGAAAATCAGCAGGCAGGTGGCTGAGCATATACTCCAGTGAATTGGGGCCGCCCGTGGAGATGCCGATGGCAACCACCTTAGAGGCAGGTGCCGGTACGCCGGAGCGCTGCGGTTTGGGCTGCGTCTTGCTGGTCCAGGACAGGGTGGGCCGCCGCAGGAAAGGACTGCTGACCGCTGCCTTGATCTTGGCAATCAACTCGGTCCCGATTTCGGTCATGCCCTCGCCGAGGACATTTACAGGTTTAGCGACGAAATCGAACGCTCCCATGTGCAGGGCCTTGAAGGTGGTGCTCGCGCCCTCGCGCGTGTGAGCGCTGACGACGACCACGGGGACCTGCTGCTGGCGCATGATCTGGCGCAGAGTCTCAATGCCATCCATGCGCGGCATTTCGAGGTCGAGGGTGATGGCGTCCGGCTTTAACTCCTCGATCTTCTTCAGCGCAAATTCGCCGTCCATGGCCGTTCCGACCACATGAATGGAGTTGTCACGCTCAAGCAACTGAGGAATGAGCTTGCGCATGAGCGCCGAGTCATCCACCACCAACACGCGGATCATGGGCTTGGAGGAAGTCATGAGCGCGGCTCCAATTCCCCGGATTCAATCGTGCTCCGGCGGAAGCCGCGGCCCAGTTTCTCCACCACGTCCGAGATGCTGAGGATGAGTACAACGCGTCCGTCGCCCAGGATGCTGGCGCCGCTGACCAACTCACTGCGGACCATGGATTCGTCGAGCGCCTTGATGACAAGTTCCTGTTCGCCGATGAGGCGATCCACCACGAGTCCGCACTTGCGGTCACCGAGGCTGACGACGACGATAAAGAGTTTCTGCTTGCGTTCGCCGCCCGGGTGCATGCGGCTGAGTCGAATGATGGGCACAACTTCTTCGCGAATCTGCAGCACTTCCTGGCCCTCGATGAAATGCACATCGGATTCGTTCGCGCGAAGAATTTCCAGTACGTTGCCGAGCGGCACAGCGTAAAGCCGCTCCGAGACACGGAAGAGCAGGGCCTTGATAATGGCCAGAGTGAGCGGAACTTTAAGGCGGAAGGTTGTGCCATGGCCGGGAATGCTGCGCACGGTGATGGTGCCCTTCAGACGGTCCATGACGGCCTTGACCACGTCCATGCCAACTCCGCGGCCACTGATCTCGGTGATCTCAGCAGCGGTGCTGAGACCGGCCTGGAAGATGAGGTCGAGTGCGTCGTTGTCACTGATGCGCGTGGCCTGGTCGGGGGCGATGAGGCCACGCGAGACCGCCTTGGCAATGACTCCCGGAATGTTGATGCCTGCGCCGTCATCGCCGATTTCGATGACCACCTGGTTGCCCTGATGATAGGCGGCGAGGCGAATGGTTCCTTCGGGGGGTTTACCGGCAGCAGCGCGATCAAGCGGCGGTTCGATGCCGTGGTCGATGGCGTTGCGCAGCAGGTGCATCATGGGTTCGGCTAGCGCGTCGAGAATGCTCTTGTCGAGGTCCGTGTTGCCGCCTTCGATGACGACGTTGACTTCGCGCCCGACAGCTTTGGCGGTGTCACGCGCCACACGGGGCAAGCGGCGGAACATCTGCTCCACGGGGACCATGCGAATCTTCATGACGGCGCGCTGGAGTTTGTTGAGAATCTGCGATTGCAGCACGAGAAGGTCGGCGCTGCGGGCACGCAGGGGTGAGTTGCCCATGCTGCGCGTGATCTCGCTGAGCAGATCCTGCATCATGCTCTTCGCGATGATCATTTCGCCGACCAGGTCGAGCACCACATCAACGCGGTCAGTGTCCACGCGCAGCACATTTTCAGTGGCAGCCGCGGGACGATCTTCGCGAGCCCTGGGACGCTCGATCGCCGGACGCTCGGTTTCAGCGGCCTGCGGTGTGGCTTTTTCCGGCGCAGCGGCCGAGGGTGCAACTGCCGCGGCGGGTACAGCCTCAACGGGGCGGGACGGAGCGGCCGGCTCGATGCCCTGCACGGCCACGGCGTAGACCCTGGAAACCACGGTGGGGATTTTGCTCTTGCGCTCCACGGAATCGAGGGATTCCGGGCTGGCAAGCGCGACTTCGATGACGTCGGGAATCTCTGTAGCGTTCTCGTCGGGCCGCATGACGAGAATGGTTCCCGCCTCTTTCAGTACGTTGCGCACCAGTTGCACGGCGGCAGCACGCATGGGGCAGGCAGGGTCGATGGCGAGCGCAAGGTTGTACACCTGCTGACCGCCGGCATTGTTGGCAATCAGAAGCCGCTCGTATTCGCTCCAGTTAAACTGCGGGGCAAACGCGGCCTGCTTTTGCGGATTGCGGAGCGCGTCGATGAGCCGGTAAATGGGCTCGGTCGAGGGCGGCTGCAACTCATTGCGAAAAGCGGCGAGGAGGTTATCGAACGAATCCGCGGCAATCAGAACTACTTCGACCAGGGCGTCGCCTTCGCGGAGTGCGTTCTCCGGAGTGAGCACGTCTTCCACCGCATGGGCGAGCTCGCTGAGCTCTTTGTAGCCACACGCTGCCGAATCTCCCTTGAGGGTGTGAACACTGCGCCGCAGGTTGCGCACGATCTCCGGATCACGGGGAGATTTCTCCAGCATCAGGGCGTCCTCATTGAGGGCCTGGAGGATCTCCTGCGAGCTCTCGAAGAAGAGGCTGCGCAGTTCGTTGGCGCGATCGTCGGAGAAAATACCCACAGCTATGCCTCGATCTTGCTGTATGCGGTGCCGTTGTTCAAGTGCATCATGCGGAACTGATCGGTCAGCCCAAACAGGCTTTCAGCGTGCCCCACGAAGAGGAATCCTTCGGGGTTGAGGCAGCGCCAGAATTTCTGGATGAGCCGCTTCTGCTCGGCCTCGTCAAAATAGATCATGACGTTGCGGCAGAAGATGAAGTCATTGCGTTGCGGCAGAAACTCCGTTTTCAGATTGTGAAAGTCGAAGTGAACCAGCTCTTTTACAGCCGGCTTCATGGCGTAACGGCCCGGACCAACCCTGTCGAAATAACGCAGGCGATAGGTGTAGTCCACGGCCTCCATGTGGTTCTCGAGATAGATGCCTTCCTGCGCGGCGCGAAGCACGGAGTAGTTGATGTCCGAAGCGAGGATCTCCACCTTCCACGGCGGCGGAATCAGCGGCTTGGGCGAAGGCATTTCAAAGGGAAGCGGATTGCGCAGGTAATAGTAAGCCAGCGCGTCCGCCACCATCATCGCCAGCGTGTACGGCTCCTGCCCGGTGGAACAGCCTGCGCTCCAGATGCGCAGATTCCAATCGCGGCGTGCCTGCTTACGATGCAGCATTTCTTCCAGCACGGACTTCTGAAAAAGATCGAGCTGCGGGCGGTTGCGGAAGAAGCTGGTCTCGTTGACGGTGAGGTTTTCGAGCAGAGCTGAGAGTTCGGCGCGCCCTTCGCGGCTGGTAAGCAGGCGATAGTAGTCGTAGAACGAGGTCAAGTTGCAGGTGCGAAGGCGGCGCTGCAGACGATCCTGCAAGAAGTGCGCGCGGCGATCGTCGAAAAACATGCCGCACTCCTGATAGATCAGGGTCTGCAGCAGCTTGAGCTCGGATTCGCTGATAGCAATCGGTGACGTAGAAGACGACATTCTGTAATCCGCTCTGCCTTTACTGTGCCGGCGGAACTGCGCCCGCGGTTTCGGCAAGCTCAGAGATTCGGCGCAACTGGCCTCTCTGCATGATCTTTGCCAGGTCAATCAGGATAACCAGCTTGCCGCCGAGTTTCGCGACACCGGTTACATAGTTCAGCTCGCCCTGTTCAAAAACGTTCGGGGGCGGCTCGATGAGTTCGGGATTTATCTTGAGCACTTCGTTGGCAGCATCCACCACAAGTCCAACCTGGTGGCCGTCGAGCTCCGCAACCATGATGCGGTTGCGGCGATGAGGTGTCACGGTTTCACTGAAGCGCTTGCGCATGTCCACGATGGGGATGATCCGGCCGCGCAGGTTGATGACTCCCTCGATGTACACGGGAGCGTCAGGAACGGCGGTGATCTCCATCATGGGCACAATCTCATGAACAATGCCGATAGGCACACCGAAGTTCTCTCTGCCAACGCGGAAGCCGACGATCTGCTGAATCTTTGCCATGCGACTCTCCCCGCCTTAGCGGTTGGTTCCGGCCAGCGCGAATTTCGATCCACTCAGCCGCCGCGGTGTTTCCTCGGCGTGCTCTTCCAGTACGAAGCTGTCCATGGACTCCAGCAGCGAGCGTGCCATCTTCGACATCTGCTCAGCCGAGGCTGCCAGTTCGGTGGAACTGGAGGTGGATTGCTGCACCATCTCTCGCATACGCTCCATGGCGCGAACCACGGCCTGCGCTCCGCCCGCCTGTTCTTCCACGGAAGAAGTGATCTCGTGGGTGATTTCGTTGAGGCGCGTGGTGGCCTTGGCAATCTGCGAAGAGCCATGCGACTGCTCGTTGGTGGCGGCGCCAATCTCCTGCGCGAACTTGAAGACCTCGGTGACAACGTTCGAAATCTTGCGCAACGCAAGACTCAGATCGTTGCCCAGCAGGAGTCCCTCGTTGACGATCAGGGTGCTCTTCTCCATGTTGTCCACGGCCTTGCGGGCTTCGCTCTGAATGTTGCTGATCAGTTCGCTGATCTCCTTGGTGGAGGTGGCGGACTTCTCTGCGAGTTTGCGCACTTCGTCGGCAACCACGGCAAATCCGAGACCGTGTTCCCCGGCGCGAGCAGCTTCAATGGCGGCGTTCAACGCAAGCAGGTTCGTCTGCTCGGAGATGTCGTCGATGACCTCAATGATCTTGCCGATGTTATCAACGCGCTCGCCGAGGCTGGTGATGATGGTGGACGACGAACCGATGGAGCCGTTGATGCGGTTCAGACCCTCGGTCGTCTTGTTCATGGTGCCGATGCCGCTCTGCACTTCATCGCGCGAACGGCTGGAAATATCGAGCAGCACTTTTGCGGTGTCTGCCACGCGCTGGATGCTGGCAACCATTTCGTCGATCGAGGCTGAAGTCTCGCTGACGCTGGAGGCCTGCATCTGCGTGTTCTTCACCATGTTCTGCACGTTGATGCTCATCTCGTGCATGGTGCTGGTGACTTCATCAATGGCGGAAGAGGACTGCACGTTAATCTTGGCGGAGTCTTCGGAAGCGTCTGCCACCTGGTTGGAACCCGCCGCAACCTGCGCGGCAGCGTCACGCACGGAGCGCACGAGGGTGCGCAGCCCGCCGGTCATCTGTGAAAACGCGAGTGCCAGAGTATCGGCATTGGAACGGGGCGAAACCTCAACGGACAGATCGCCGCCTGCGATCGATTCCGAGACGTTTGCCATTTCCTTGAAGTAGATGACCATGTTGCGGAAAGTCTGAGCGAGAGTACCGATCTCATCCGCGCCCTCGATGTCCACCTGCTGGCTGAGGTCACCCTTGTCGCCGACTTCGCGGGCAACGGTGATGAGGTGTTCGAGTGGTTCGGTAATGCTGTGTGCAGTGCGGAAGGCGATCAGAACACCCATGACCATGGTGAACAGGAATCCGACGATGCTGAGCCATGCAGTCCAGGTTGATGCGGATTCATCCGACTTGCGATTCTTGTCAAGCTCGGCGCGGTTGGCGTTCTGCACCTCGTTGATGACTTCATTGGAGCGCCGGAGCTGCTCCATGGGCTCGGCCTTGGTGTACTGCTCCAACAGATCACTGGCATTGATCTTGCCGCTGTCAACGTCTTTGTGTTCCTGGATAAAGCGGTCGGCGAAGGTTGAATACCATTCGTGCTCGATGGCTTCGATACGATTCAGTCCGGCACGCTGCCCAGCGTCGGTCGCCTTGGATTGTGCTTCCCGTATGAGGTCATACGTGCGGCCGCTGCCTTCGTGCAGGCGATCTAATTCCGTACCGGCTCCGGTAAGCAGGTAGTTGCTGAGCGCGAGGCGATTCTCCATCATCTGATGGCGCACGCTCTCGGTGGACTGAGAGAGATCCAGAGCGTTGCTGAGGGCGGTCTTGGCCGCGCGCTCGCGGAACATGGAAAACGTGCTGATACCAAACACGATCGCCATGACCAGCAGCAACAAACCGAAATTGAGTAGCAGCTTACTTCGGATTTTCATTCGCCTATTGCCTCCGGAACCACGCAGTCAGCTCCAATGCTTTACGAGTTGCACCAGGCACGACAGGGCGGACTGCGTCCCGCGAAGCGTAGCCGATTGCAAACAGTAAAGGTCTGCACTCAACCATGACTTCTCGGCCAATACTTCGCAAGTAACTAATCGAACCCTCCGGAGTGCCTGAAATTGCAGGCGGCCGGCGGAGTTTCCCGTTGCGACCCGCGCCAACGTGAAATCAGACACATAGCTGGGAGAGTCCTGCCTCCATTGATAGCAACCTTTCAGCCAATACGGAAGGTTCAAAAGGACTAGCACTAAAGTTTCATTGAGATATGTTTTGATCAGTTTAGATGACGAAGAGGTGTAATCCTGAGAATGACATGGATTGTCCAGTCTCATTCTGAGAAGAAAGCCCTAGGGGTTACTTCGGGTTCCGGGAAGTAATCTTGACTCATATTGAGACTCAGCCTACGCTGACCTGTCGCTGTCCCCGGAAGGCCACAGTGTTTTGCCTGCATTTTCAGCAATGCAGACGGAGGAACACTGGAAGGTGATCCTCCTGCGAGGTGTTTTCGAACGAGCGGCTGATTTGCATTGCCGCAGGGTGGGACAGAGAAGCATATGAGCGAATCTGCACCGGTACTGGTTGTCGAAGACGAGGAAATTCTGCTCAGCTTCCTGAAGACTGCCTTGGAACGTGGCGGCATCAGGGCGGTCGGGGCAGCATCTGGCGAAGAAGCGCTGGGCGTGCTGAAGAAGCGGGAAATCAGCGGCATCGTCTCAGACCTGGTCATGCCGGGCCCAATTGGCGGCGCAGAGATCTTCGATTGGGTTCGCCAGAATCAGCCAGAACTGACGCCTCGCTTCCTCTTCATCACCGGAAACGTGATGGACGATTATGCCGTGAGAGTTCGCGAGCGCACCGGGGCCCTCTTCATTCAGAAGCCATTCCGAATTGCGCTTTTGATTGAATTGATCCAGAAGATCACCTCCCAGGGTGAGGAGACGCATGTCTGATACGTACCCTGTCCAGATTCTGATTGTGGACAATGAACCGGAGATACGCGAGCTCTGTGCCTCGATTGGGCGCAGTCTGGGATTCGATTGCGTGCTGGCGGCGACGCTCTCGGAGGCCCTGCAGAGCTCGGAGAGCGAGGATCCGGAGATGGTATTGGCCGACCTCCCGCCGGGAGCAAACTCAGGGCTGGAACTGCTGGCAGAGATTAAGCGGCGCTGGCCGCACACCGAAGTGGCGCTGATGAGCGCCTGCGGAAGCATTGAGAGCGCGGTGGAGGCCATGCAACTGGGTGCCTGCGACTATGTCGTCAAGCCTTTCCATGGCGATAAGTTGAGGCTGATCCTCTTGCGTATGGCAGAAAAGGTTGGCGAAGCAAGGGAGAAGCGGCTTGCGTGCGAGGGGCAGGTTCGTCTGGTAGTACCGGCGTCGCTGTTGGCGGCTCCGTGCATGGATCTGGAAGAGCTGGAGCGGCTTACCGTCCAGCGAGTCTTCGAACTTGTGAACGGAGATAAGACGCAGGCGCGGAAGCTGCTGGGAATTTCGCGAGCCACGCTTTACCGGAAGATCAAGCGCTACGGAATCCAGGCGGCGAGGCAAAATGTTCCTGTGAAGATGGTTCTCGACGAACAGGAGCGGATGATACTCTTGTCTCAAAGTTGAGATTTCTCAAAATTGAGACGGAACGGCTGGAGAACCAAAAAACAAGGTGTCTCCTTTCAGTTACTTCCGCACCATGGGGAAGTACTGTTAAGTTGCACTCTGAATCAGAGTACCGGTTTTCAGCCGACGTCTAGCGGGAGATGTTTGCAGTGCAGAAAAAGCTGTTGGTTGTCTCGGAGGATACAAGTTTCGCAGATGCTCTGTTGCAGAGCTGGCAGCAGACGGGATCAGTGCCGGAGTTCGAAGTTGTAAAGCCGAGTGTGGCCTGTGAATGGCCGGTGTGTTGCGTAGCCGTGCTGGATGGAGTGGAGTTGGTTTCGCGATTGGCCGGAGGAACCTTATTGGCCATTGCCGTGACCTCCGATGAAGCAATGCCAGAGGTTGCGGGGGCAGCGCGGCAGGTCGTGCATGTCCAGAAGAGTGCGGGCTGGGCAGAGGTTGCAGCAGCCCTGGCAGCGGAGAGCATCCTGCGCATACAAGCTACGCAGCAGGTGGAGGAAATGAAGAGCCAGCTATGCGGGTTGGAGCGTTTCTCCACCCTGGGCCGGTTCTTCGCCGGGGAGCAACATGACCTGGCCAACGCTTTGACCAGCGTGATGGGGCACACGGAACTGCTGCTCACACAGGGCGGCATCTCGGACGATGTGCGGAAGAAGATGGGTACGGTTCACGCAATGTCGCTGCGAATTCATGACGTGTTGCAGCGGCTATCGGCCTTGGACAGAGAGTTGCAGCTGGCGGCCCGGCATGCCGCCCAGGATTGAGATTGGGTAGGGCCGCAAGGAAGCGCGGCGTGATAAGCAGGAATTTCGAGGTGCATCGTGCTGAAGAAAGTATTGATTGTTGACGATTCCCCGGCGGAGAGCGTGTTGATGCAATCGTTTTTGCAGGGCGCTGGATACTCGGCTGTTTCGTTGAGTGATCCGCTGCGCATCGAGCAAACGCTTGCCTCCGAGCATCCGCAGCTCATTCTTCTCGACGTTGTGATGCCAGGGCGCAACGGCTTCCAGGCATGCCGCGAGCTGAAGAGCAGCCAGGAATTCGGCAATATTCCCATTGTGCTGGTGAGTTCGAAGAACGGTGAGAGTGACAAGTTCTGGGGCATGCAGCAGGGAGCCGACGGATACGTGATCAAGCCGTTTACCGGGCCGCAGTTGATTGGCGAAGTGCAGAGGCTGATCGGATAAGTATGGAGGAGCCGTCCAACAAAGCGCAGGCGCAGGAGCCCTTTCCTCTCGAAGATGATTTTGCGATGGAGGAAGAGGAGTTATCTGCCGAGTCCAGCTTGCCGGAAGAGCAGTACTGCATTTTCCGCGCTGGACGGGAGCGTTACTGCCTGCACGTGCTGGATGTGGATGAAGTCCTCGAGTGGCCATACCTGACCCGGTTGCCGCTCTCTCCACCGTTTCTGATGGGCGTGTTCAATTTGCGCGGGACCATTGTCCCGGTGGTCGACATTGCGTTTACGGAAGTGCGGCGCGGCGATATGCCGCCGAAGCTGGTCGTCGTGGCCTGCCTTCGCGGGGGCGCCGCAGCGCCGGACGTCCGGTTAGGGCTGGCGGTGGATGAGGTGCTCGGCACCTACAGCACCAGCGAGCCTCTGCTGAAGGATGAAGCACCGCGCGAGGTTCCGCACTGCGCGGGCATGTTGCGTCATGGAGAACGGCTGGCGCTGGCGCTGGATTTGAAGCGCGTGCTGGAGTCGTTTCCGGTTGGCGCAATTTAAGCTGACGAATTTTGAGCCGAGGCGCATGCGCGCTCCGGTCCTGAAGTGTTTTGGGGCAGTCCCCCGAGTGTAAGGCGACGCGAAGGTTGACAAGTCCGTCGCGTTGTCCTGGAGGTCTTATGAAAGGTCGTCTGAATTCGACAATCGTCGCGCTGGTTGCGATCAATTGTGTATTCACCGCGGCGGTGCTTGGGCTGGCCTATACGGCCGGAGCTAAGTCCGGCGGCAAGTCGCTGTTCGCCATTGGCTCATTGTCGGCGGATGCATTGATTCTGCTGCTGGGCGCGATCGGAGCCCTGGTCATCGGGACGATGGTTGTGCTCTTCCGACTTTCCAACAAAGTTTCCGAGCCGGTAAAAGGGCTGGTGGAATTTGCCGACCAGGTAGGCTCGGGAGATTTCAAGGCGCGGCTGCCTGAGGGCGCGGAAGACGACTTCGGCTACATCGCGACGCGCTTGAACCAGGCCGCGGAAAAGGCTGCCAAGGCCATGCAGGATGATGAGGCGCAGCGCAACCTGCAGCGCTCCATCACCGAATTTCTGACCGTTGTGAGCCAGATTGCGCGCGGTGACCTGACGCTGCGCGGCAACGTTACCAGCGACGCGCTGGGCAACGTGGTGGACTCGGTCAACTACATGCTCGACAACTTTACCCAGGTGCTGCGCCGTGTGCGTGATGCCGCGACGGATGTGTCGAGCAGCGCGAACGAGATTCTTACGGCCTCTGAGACGATGGCGACCGGCGCCACCCAACAGGACCACGAGATCACCAACACCTCCTCAGCCGTTGAAGAGCTGACGGTTTCCATGAAGCAGGTTAGCAACAACGCCGAGGCCAGTGCCGAAGCGGCACGCCGCGCGTTGGACGCCGCCGAACAAGGCAACCGTTCAGTGCGTGACACGCTGGAAGGCATGCAGCGCATCCGCTCCAGCGTGCAGGCCACGGCCAAGAAGATCAAGTCGTTGGGCGATCGTTCGCTGGAAATCAGCGAAATCATCAACGTGATTAATGACATCACCGAGCAGACGAACCTGCTGGCTTTGAACGCCGCCATTGAAGCGGCGCGCGCCGGAGAAGCAGGCCGCGGATTTGCGGTCGTTGCCGATGAAGTTCGCAAACTGGCTGAGCACTCACGCACTGCGACCAAGGACATTGCCGCGCTGATCAAAGCCATCCAGGCGGAGACCAACGAGGCCGTGGTTGTGATGGAAGAAGGCACTCGCGAAGTGGAAGTTGGTGCGCGGCTGGCCGATCAGGCAGGCAAGGCTCTGGAGGCAATTTCCGCCGTGGTGCGGCAATCGGCTGAACTGGTGCAGGAGATTTCACTGGCCAGCAAACAGCAGGTGCGCGGCACGGAAGGTGTGGCCAACGCCATGCAGATTATCTCCGGCATTACGCGCCAGACCTCGCAGGGCGCGCGGCAAACGGCGCGCAGCATGGAACAGATGGTGAAGATGAGCGAGCAGTTGAACGAAGCGCTTTCGCAGTTCCGGGTGCAGATTGCGGCGGCGCAGCAGCCATCGCAGCGCAAGGAAATTCAGGCAGGCGCAGGACGCAACTAAACGCAAGCAGGGAAGCAAGGGCCACGGCGTAGCAGGCGTTGATGATGGAAGCGGGAACCAATCCGGTGCTGACCGAGCACGAGGTGCGCGAGCTGCAACTGCTCATCGAGCAGCGCTCCGGCATCGTGTTTGACGAGTCGCGCGAACGCTTTCTGACTTCGCGCGTGGTGGAACACATGCAGCGCAAGCGCCTCACCTACGGCGTGGAATTGCTTCGCATGGTGCGCAGCTCCAATCTTGAATATGACACCATGCTGGAGCGGTTGCTGACCCAGGAGACGCGTTTCCTGCGCTATCCGGGCCTGTTCACTTCCTTTGAAAAACACGTATTGCCGCAGATGCAGAGCAACAAGTTCTGGGGCAAGGATCACACTTTGCGCGTGTGGAGCGCGGGCTGCGCCAGCGGCGAAGAGCCCTACTCCATCGCCATCAGCATCTGCGACGCCTTTGCCAACAGCACACCTTTGAACGCACGCATCATGGCCACCGACATCAGCCGCGAAGCGCTGGAACGCGCCGACCGCGGAGTGTATGGCAAACGTGTGCTTGAAAATCTTTCCATCGCGCAGACCGCCAAGTACTTTGTTCAGGACGGTGAGCAGTACAAGATCCGTCCCGTTCTGCGCGACATGGTGCAGTTTGTGCCGATGAACCTTGCGCAGCCCGTTTACCTTGGCCGCTTCGACTGCATTTTCTGCATGAACGTGCTCATCTATTTCGGTGAGGCACTGCGCTCGAAACTGATTCAGCGTTTCTTCGAATACCTGGAGCCGGGTGGCTATCTCTTTCTCGGCCACGCCGAATCCGTCGCAAACGTTCCAGTGAAGTTCAACCAGATCATCATGAACGGTGCGCGTTTGCTGCAGAAGCCGGTGGACTATCAGTCCAGCCAGGCCTGGGCCGTGGGGGACGAGCCATGAACGGTCCCAGCCCCGAAATGATCGAGCTCTTCCTTCAGGAAGCCAGCGAGCATCTCCAGTTTCTTCGTGAGTACTCCGGCATTCTGCAGGACCCCTATCCGCTTTACGAGGATATCGAGCGACTCTATATCTCCGCCCACGGTGTTGCTGGAACCGGCGGAACCTACGGCTATTCTCTCTTCCATGAAGTAGCCGGCAAGCTGGCGCACATCTTCCAGTATGCGATGAACGCTACCATCACTCCGGAGGCCACGGCCCCACTGGTGGAGTTCATCTACGAAGCGATTGCTGTACTGGAGAGCGACCTGATCATGGTCAGCGCGAACGGCGTTGAGTCGGTGGAAGACATCGCCGCCTTTAAGCTGCGCTACCCATTCGCCTTCCAGGGACCGCCACCGCCTTCGATTGACGCTCCAACCGAACAGCCGCATCCGCCGCAACCGGAAGAACCTGTCACGCCGCCTGCGCCGCGTGCCGCACGTCCCGCGCCTCCGACTCGGCCTGCTGTTCCGCAGGCTCCCACTGCACCGCCCCGGCCTGCCGCCGCACCAACTGCACCCGCGCCGCCGCCCGTCGTGCAAGCGCCACCATCGCCTGCCGCGTCCGTTGCGAAGCCTGCCGCGCCAGCTGCTCCGACGTCGAAGGCCCCCATTTCTGCACCATCCGCGCCAGCGCCGAAGCCTGTTGCTCCCGCGTCGCCTGCCGCTGCCGCGCACGTTGCTGCTCCGGTAGTGCCTGCGGCGGAGCCGCCTCGCGCACCGGTCGCCCCGGTGGCTGCAGCTCCCGCACAACCTGTAGCGCCGATTGCTGCGGCACCCGCACGGCCAGTCACGTCGCCCGCTCCGCCTGTTGCGGAAAGCAAGCCGGCAGCCATATCGCTGGACGATGTGCCGGAGTTGGAACTCGATGAAGAGCTACCGGCCGAAGTGCTGGAGTTCTTTATTCCCGAGGTCGAGGAGCATCTGCAGACGATCACCGATTGCCTGCTGGCCCTGGAGGCAAACGCCAACGAGGAGGATATTCACCGCCTCTTCCGTGCCATGCACACCATCAAGGGATCGGCCGCGCAAGTGGGAGTCCGTCGCATTGCCACCATCGCGCATCGTGCGGAGGACCTGGTTGGCAAATTGCGCGATGGTGAACTGAAGCCGAGCGCTACCATCGTTGACCTTTGCCTGGAGACGGTGGATGTTCTGAAGAAAACGATTTACCGGCAGTGGCCCAATGAGGCGGTCTTCCAACTCGCGGCACGCACGCTGATTGCGCGCTTGACGCACGCTGCCTCCGCGGAGGCTCCTGCACCGGAAGCCGCGCCTGCCGCTGAGCCCGCAAGAGTTGCTCCCGCTGCCGTGCCAGAAGCACACGAAACTGCCGCAGCTGCGGAAGCGCAACTTGCGCCTCCTGTCGCTCCGCCTCCCGTGCAGCCGGTTTCGGCGGAAATGGCCACTCTGGCCGCAGAGTTTGCCGTGCAGCAAAAGGCCGACGAAGGCCAGACGCCAGAGCCGATCATTGAGTCGCCAGAAGCAATCGCCGCACGAACTCCGGTCGGCATGGCGCAATCGAAGTCGGTGCGCATCGGGCTGGAGCGGCTGGACCGCATGATGAATGCGGTGGGCGAGCTGGTCATCAATCGCACCCGCATGCTGGGACGCCTGGTGGAGTTGGAGAAGCTGGCCGAAGTGCTGAACTTCTCCAAGGGCCGCATGAGCGACAAGGTCACCGAGTTCCAGGACAAGTACGAGTTCAGCCGCATCAGCTCCATGCCCACGCTGCAGGGCGCGCAGTGGCCCGGCGCAGGGATGGAGATGCAATCCAACAGCTTCGGCGGCGGGTCTTCCTACGGCGGCTTCAGCGGCGAGTTTGGTGCTCCTGCGTTCGGCAGCCCGGTCTATGGCAATTCCGGCTTCGGCGCGTCCTCCTTCGGTGGAGGCGGCTCGGAGTTCAGCGAGCTGGAGATGGACCGCTACGACGATTTCGGCATCCTCTCGCGCTCGCTCACTGAAATCTCCGCCGACATCACGGAAGTCTTGACCCAGCTCGACGGCTTCGTGCGCCGGGTGGATGGCGACATCGACGAGTTCACCAAGCTGGCGCACCGCCTGCAAGATGAGATCACGCAGGCGCGCATGGTGCCTATCGGCAACCTGTACACGCGCCTTGCCCGCACCGTCCGCGATGCTGCCAAGGCCAGCAACAAGCACGTGGAGCTCACCCTGGCTGGTGCCGAAACCGAGCTCGACAACAACATCATTCAGCACTTGGCCGACCCCTTGCTGCATCTGGTTCGCAACGCCGTGGCGCATGGCATTGAGCGCGACGAGGAGCGTTACGAGGCGGGCAAGCCTGACCAGGGAAACATTGCCGTCCGCGCCTATCACAAAGGCAATCACATCTACGTGGAAGTGGAAGACGATGGCCGCGGTGTGGACTTTGAGCGCGTAAGAGCCACGGCTGTCGAAGGCGGTCTCATCACCGCCGAGCAGGCCGCTGTACTGGGTCGTCGCGAGCTGGTAGACCTGCTCTTCCGTCCCGGCTTCTCCACGGCTCCGCGCCGCACGGAGTTGGCGGGCCGAGGCGTCGGACTGGACGTGGTGCGCTCCAACATCAACAGTCTGAATGGCGAGATCGAGGTCGAAACCGAGAAGGGAATCGGCTCGCGTTTCACATTAAGAGTTCCCCTTACTCTAATCATTTCACAGGCTTTATTTGTGCAGTGCGGTGAGCAGACATTTGCTTTCCCGCTGGGCTTTGTGGAGGAGATTCGCCGCATCCGTCCCAACGAGATTGAAGAGGTCGGCGGCAAGCTGATCACCAAGGTTCGCGACGTTCTGACCGAAGTGGTGCGCTTCGATGAGGCTTTGCAACTGCCGCGCCTGGAGCCGATCAACGGATATCTCCGGCTGGTGCTGGTGAACGTGGGCGGCCGGCAGGTGGGTGTGGTGGTGGAAGAAGTCCTGCGCAAGGACGAGATCGTCATCAAGAATCTCGGCGAGTATCTGCGCAACGTGAAGCTCTTCCCGGGCGCGACTATTGCGCCGGATGGCAGCCTGATCCTGCTGGTGGATGTGAACCGTCTCATCATGGGCGAGTCCATTGAGCGGCGTCCGCTGACTACCGCGATGAATGCAGCGCGCATCTTCCTGCCCGGCGCAACTGCCGTAGCGCGAGGAGAGATTCCGGCTGCTGCCGTGGATCGCGTGGAGAAGGAGAAACTGGTGGTGCTGGCCGACGACTCCATCAGCGTGCGCAAGTTTGTGGGCCGCATGCTGGAGAAGGCCGGCTACCGCGTCAAGCTCGCATGCGACGGCCTGGAGGCTTTGGAGATTGCCACCTCGAGCCCCTGCGACCTGGTAATCACAGATTTGGAAATGCCGCGCACCAACGGCTATGAGCTGATGCTGCATCTGCGCCAGACTCCCAGCACCAGCAAGGTTCCAGTGATGGTGGTGACCTCGCGTGCCGGGGCCAAGCATCGCGATCGCGCGATGAAAGAAGGTGCGGCGGCGTTCATGGTCAAGCCGGTGCAGGAAGATTTATTTATTGCGCAGGTAGTCGAGTTGATTGGGACCTCCGGCCAGGCTTCAGCTGCCCCGGTGGTTCATTAAGAGAAAGACAATGACAAATGGCGAAAAAATCCGGGTGCTGATTGCCGATGATTCGGCGTTCATGCGGAAGGTGCTGATGAGCATCCTCGATTCCGACGGCTCGTTCGAGGTAGTGGGCGAAGCGCGGGACGGGCGTGAGGCGGTGGAGAAAGCCGCCAGCCTCAAACCGCAGGTCATCACCATGGATATCAACATGCCGCACATGGACGGCTTACAGGCGACCGAGGTCATCATGTCCACCGATCCGCGGCCGATCCTGATCGTCAGCTCGGAGTCCAGGGACGGTGCCGAAGCCACGCTGCGCGCGCTGGAGTTGGGAGCCATTGATTTTGTGGCCAAGCCAAGCAGTGGCGTAGATCTGGATATGTCGAGCGTCCGCGAAGAGATGGTGCGCAAGCTGCGCATTTCTTCCAAGGTTCGAGTGGTGCGCAACCTGCTGCGCCCGGTTGCTCCCAAGGTAGCGCGGGTCACTCCCACGCCCATGGACTTTGCCGCCGCGCCGGTGACCAATGGTGCCCGGCTGCCAGTGGCCGTGCTGGCCGCTTCCACCGGAGGCCCTGCCACGCTGATGAAGTTGATTCCTGAGTTTGGAGCGAACTTTCCGGCGGCGATCCTGGTGGTGCAGCACATGCCGGGAGCCTTCACGGCGCAGTTTGCCGAGCAGCTTTCGGCCGTCTCGCTGAATCCCGTGAAGCACGCCCAGAACGGCGACATTCTGCTCGCCGGGCATGTGTACGTCTGCCCGGGAGACACCCATATGCGGATTGTGCCGCCGGGTCGAATCGCGCTTGACGTAGGTCCGCGCGTGGCCGGGTACCGTCCGTGCATCGACGTTACTTTGGAGTCCGTGGCGGCCCTCGTGGGAGCCAACTCCATCGCGGTCATCCTGACCGGCATGGGAAATGACGGAGCGCGTGGCGTCATGGCGATTCAGGAGAACGGTGGAATGGTCATCGCCCAGGACGAAGCGACTTCGGTGATCTTCGGGATGCCTTCCGAGGCAATCCGGACGGGAGCCGTGGCGCAGGTTCTGCCGTTGGAGCAGATCGCCTCGACCATTGCCCGGCATGTGAGTACGCAGTCGGGTCCGGCCCGGATGGCAGCTCGATGAACAGGGTTCGGCAGTCATGGCGGATGCGGTGAAAGAGCTGGAGCGGCGCTCGCTGACAATTGCGCGCCCGGCTACGCCTACGGCGCCCACGGCTGGTCCGGTCATCCTGTTCAGCGCCGGTGGTGTGCGCTTTGCTGTGCAAGCCGACGAGGTGCAGGAGGTGCGGGATGGTGACGAACGTACCTCAATCCGGAAACTAAAGGGTATGGAGCCCATCGACTTTGCATTGCAGGTCGGCCTTGGAGAAGGAATACTGGAACGTCTGGTCGTGCTAAAACCGGGGGAGTGTGCGCTCGCCGTAACCGATGTGGAGCGTATCACCAGCATTCCCAGGGTGGTGCCGCTTCCGGGGCTGTTCCGGGGAGTAGAGCGCCAATGGTATCGCGGGCTGCTGTTGCTTGAAGATGAAGTGGTTCCCCTCGTTCGAACCGAGTACTGGCGCAAGGTTGCCAGGGAGTCGGCGGGAGCGGACCATGAATGACAGCGCTCGCTTTGTGACCTTTCCCTTGGGAGAGCAGCGTTATGCGCTGGAGTCGAGCCAGGTGAAAGAGTTGCTGATGCCGGCACAGGTGTACTGCTTTCCGCACACCATGAGTTCGGTGGAAGGCGTACTGGTGCGGCGCGGCAGGGTGATTCCGGTTTGCGATCTGCGCCCGGCTCTCGGACACCACGTCCAGTGCAGCTTTTACGTGGTTGCCCGGTGCAATTACGCGGGCAGGCAGGAAACCATCGCCATCCCTGTGAACGGTGCATGTGAGCTGGTGCAGGGCGAGCGAAGTGACGTGCAGGAGCCGGTGACCTTTGTTGCTGGACTGTTGCATAGTGGAGGTCAAACGCTTCCGCTGCTGGATCTTGATCAAGTTGTGGCACACTGCATTCAACCGGCCCGAGTGTTGGCCAGAGAGGCGAAGCGATGAGCACGAACGGCACGGTCAATCAACGCATCCTGGTGATTGACAGCAATGTGTTTTTCGCGCGGCGCCTTACCGAAGCGCTGAAGGCGCACGGATTCGACGTCATGCACAGCACGCAGCCGACATACGCGCTCACCATGCTGGAGTGGGATGCGCCCACTGCCATCCTCTGCGCCACCAACCTGCGCGAAATGAGTGTCTTCGATCTTCCGCGAATCCTGCACAGCGACGCGGCCACCACGAATATTCCCATCCTCGCCATGGGCGATGGAGGGGAGCAGGCCTTGATGGAGGCTTTCCGCGCTGGATGCGATGACTACATCGATCGCCGTCGCGGACCGGAAAACATTGCCGCACAGGTAAAAACTTTTCTGCTGAGCCGTCTGGAAGGCTTCCGCCCCACCCAGATGCTGGAGTCTGAGCAGACCGTATTGGAGGGCAGCCTCTCGCATCTTGACCTTCCCGGCGTGGTGCAGATGCTGGCTCATTCGCGGCAGTCGGGCGTGCTCTACATCAACGCTGAAATGCTGGATGGCACCATCTTCTTCAACCGCGGCGAAGTGCTGCACGCCGAGGTCGGCGAGATTATCGGAAACGAAGCGGTGATTCGCATTATCAAGAATTGCAATGGACTGGACCGGGGCGTTTACAAGTTTGTCCCTGGAACGTTGGCCGCAACGCGCACCGTCTTCCGCACCGTGACCGAGTTGATGCTGGAAGCCCTGCGCGAAATCGACGAAGAGCGCGCCGCCAACGACGGAGGTTACAAATGAGCGCAAAGCCGGTGGTTTACTTCATCGACGATAGCGCGACCATGCGCGAGGTGATTAAAATCGCCTTCCGCCGTGAAGATCTTGATGTCATCACCTGTCATGACGCGAGCAGTGCCATGGACATGATGGATCACAGCGCGCCTGATGTCGTGATCTCTGACGTCATCATGCCGGGTCACGACGGTTACGAGGTCTGCCAGTACATCAAGCAGCATCCCCGCTTCGGCCAGACGCCGGTCATCCTGATGTCCGGTGTGGTCAACAAGGGAGTGGCCGAGCGCGCCTTTGCCGTTCATGCCAACGAACTCATCCGCAAACCGTTTCAGCCGCAGGATCTGATTGCGCGTGTACGCCACCTCTTGAAGACTCCGGTGGAAGCCGAGATCAGCAGCACGCAGGCACAGGAAGACGCCAGCGCTGTGCTGAGCAGCATTTTCAGCGGCCCCATGCCATCGCGTGGTGGATACGGGCAATCGCGTGTGACCGGGCCGGTTCCAGTGCCACCGCGCCTGAATTCCCGTCCTCCGTCCTCAGCTCCGTCGATTGCTGCCACCGTGGCAGCTGCCATGCAGCCTCCGGTTGTAGCGCCTCCGGTTTCCATCCCCGGCGCCCAGATCACCGGCTCCACGCAGATTCCAGTCCCGCCACCGCAACCCGGACGCGTTCCCGCTCCACCTGCTCCCGGACACACCTCAGACGGCGGCAGAATGCGACTTGAAATTCTTCGCCTGCACAGCCAGATCAAGAAACTTGAACTGGAACTGGCCGCCGAACGCGAGTACACCAAGGCCCTGGAAGAGCACGTCAACACCCTGGCGGAAATCGACTAACTCGGAACTCATAATGTATCGAAGCCCGGATCACTCCGGGCTTTTCTTTTGCTGGATCAAAGCTATTTCGGTAGCTATCCAAACAGAAACTCTTTTGTACGCAGCTCCTTCACCATGTCACGCAGCTTGGCCGCGCGCTCGAACTCGAAGCGCTTGGCAGCCTCACGCATATCCTCTTCCATCTTTGCGATGAACGTGTCGAGCTGCTCCTGCGACTTGAACTCCGGCATGCCCGTGTCTTCCAGCGGAACGTCCGCATAGTCGGCGGCAATCACGTGGGCCAATGACATATCGGCTCCCTTGCCCACCGATTGCGGTGTGATGTTGTTTTCCACGTTGTAGGCCTCTTGAATCGCGCGACGGCGATCGGTCTCGCCAATCGCTTGCTTCATGGAATCCGTCATGCGGTCGGCGTAGAGAATGGCGCGACCTTCCACGTGGCGTGCGCATCGGCCAATCGTCTGGATCAGCGCGCCAGCCGAACGCAGGAAGCCTTCCTTGTCGGCATCCAGAATTGCCACCAGCGAAACCTCGGGCAGGTCGAGCCCCTCGCGCAATAGATTGATACCAATCAATACATCGAACTCGCCCTTGCGCAGGTCGCGCAAAATATTGATGCGCTCCAGGGTTTCAATCTCCGAATGCATGTAGCGGCAGCGGACGCCGACCTCAGCGTAATACTCGGCCAGGTCCTCGGACATGCGCTTGGTGAGCGTAGTTACCAGCACTCGCTCGCCCTTCTCCACGCGCACACGAATCTCATGCAGCAGGTCGTCGATCTGCCCCTTCACCGGACGCACTTCCACCTGCGGATCGACCAGCCCGGTTGGACGAATGATCTGCTCCACAATCACGCCGGCGGATTTCGTCAGTTCGTACGGACCCGGCGTGGCGCTCACGTAAATTGCCTGGTTCACCCGCGCCTCAAACTCCCCGAAGGTCAGCGGGCGATTATCCAGCGCGCTCGGCAACCGGAATCCGTAGTCGATCAGGTTCTGCTTGCGCGAGCGGTCGCCGTTGAACATGCCGCGCACCTGCGGAGCCGTCTGGTGCGACTCGTCCATGAAGAGCAGAAAGTCGCGCGGCACGTAATCCAGCAGCGTCGGCGGAGGCTCGCCCGGCAGGCGTCCCGTGAAGTGGCGCGAGTAGTTCTCAATGCCATGGCAGTAGCCCATCTCCTTGATCATCTCAAGATCAAAGCGGGTGCGCTGGTGGATGCGTTGCGCTTCCACAATGCGGCCCTGGTTCTCCAGCTCTTTCTCCCACCACAGCATCTCCTGCACAATCGAATCCACCGCCGAACTCTTCGTCTCAGGACGCATCACGTAGTGCGACTTCGGATAGATCGGCAGGCGCTGATACTTCTGCTTCACCGTGCCAAAGAGCGGATCAATCTGCGAGAGCGACTCGATCTCATCGCCCCAGAGCTCGATGCGGTAGGCGTTGTCGTCGTACGTCGGATAAACCTCGATCACGTCGCCGCGCACGCGGAAGGTGCCGCGCTTGAAGTCAAGATCGGTGCGCTCGTAAAGAATCTCAACCAGCTTGCTGGTGATCTCCTTGCGCTTGATCTTCTGTCCCTTTTCGAGGAAGAGCAGCATGCCGTAATACGCTTCTGGCGAGCCCAGGCCGTAGATGCAACTTACCGAGGCCACGATGATGCAGTCACGCCGTTCGAACAGCGAGCGCGTAGCGGAGAGTCGCAGCTTGTCCAGCTCATCATTGACCGTGGATTCTTTCTCGATATAAATGTCGCCCGCCGGAATGTAAGCCTCCGGCTGGTAGTAGTCGTAGTAGGAGACAAAGTACTCGACGGCGTTGTTCGGAAAGAAGCTCTTGAACTCGTGATAAAGCTGCGCCGCCAGTGTCTTGTTGTGCGCCATCACCAGCGCGGGCCGCTGGCACTCCTCAATCACCTTGGCCATGGTGAAGGTCTTGCCCGATCCGGTCACGCCGAGTAGCACCTGGTGCTTCTCGCCCTCGTTGAGCCCGCGCACAAGCTGCTCAATGGCTGAAGCCTGGTCTCCCTGCGGCTTGTAATTGCTATGTACTCGAAAATCCATTCGGCTCCGGTCCCCACTCCCGCAAAAGCGCCAGACGTCTCTCAGGGAGCGACGGCGGGCAATGCGTAACTTTTCATTATATCGTGAGGCGCAATGTGGCTTAGAAGTGGGTGAAGCTGCCGCTCTCCCACCGCTGCAATTTCAGTAAAGCAGCGTGCCCGAATGTGAGTGAAAGGATCATCGACAAATGTGCATCATCGCGATCGCTGATCCCCGGATGACCACCGGCGCAGAGGAATCCCCAGGTGCTACTAAAAGCGCGTTGCTCGCCTTCGTCCAAGAACGATGCTCTATATAGAAAATCCAGCAGATCCTTCATGTTTGGTTTCTCTGAGTACGTGGCGAACTCAGATCGATGGGCACGCGTGAGCCGCCACACTCCGCGCAGTGTTTCCTCTAGGAATGAACGCCATTCGCTTACGCATGCGTGGTAGGACTCGAACTCAAAGAGGCTATTTCCATTCGCGAAGTGGTAGAGAAGGAGTTTCTGATTGTCGTGATTCGAGAGCCGAATTAGCGACTCAACTGCGGAGATCTCCTGTGCTTGCGGAATAATATCTTGGTTGATCTCAACCAGTTTTCCTGCGACGAACTGGAATCCATCCCGGTAAAGGGACTCCGATAAGTAACGAGCCTCTTGTGTCGCGTGCTCCGGAAATTGACCGAGTATGCCGCACAGGGCGACAGCTAGGCCTTGCAGCATCGATTGCCCATGCTCTCTAGCCCAAGCGGGTGAAGAACCACGATCATCGGCAAAAAAACTTCCATCATTCAGGGCCGGGAGCAGAGATGCGAAATTCCAACTGTAGCGGTATTCGCATTTATTCAGAAACTCGCGTGCGAAGTTCATGCCAAATAGAGCGTTCCGAAACCTGTCGATATCTAGGGGTGGGCCCGCCGCCCAATAAGCGCCGGTCTCAACAAAGAGGTGGCTATATAACGAGATCATGAGAGAAATCGTGCGCTGAGATATCCTCTTGGGCGGCTGCGGTTCGCGCACAGTACGCGCCGGCGGCGAATCAGGCGTATTGGCCACACCATCTTGTTTTTCGTTCCATGGCCATCTAAACATGCAGCGTCCTCTATGGGGGCTCGTTTCCTATCGCCCCTTCTATTGAAATGTTTGTAGCTCCTACCGTCAACCACAGGTTGATATTTGGTCAGACTGGTGCTGCCTGCACCTCTCATCGAGCGTGCGGCCTTTGTTATTTGCGGCAGCGCTGTTTAGTGCTTGACCGTGCCGTGCATCCCGGCCTCGTAACTACGGCGGTCGAGTCGCGGCAAGGTGCGGGCAATTTTCTGCGGGAGCAGCGGATAGTGCCGCGCATCCACCAGGTATTCAGCAACGCACCAGACATCTTCTTCGGAAGTCATCCAGTGCTGCGAGTCAAAGCGCTCCAGCTTCACCGCCGCCGAATAAGCGCGCAGAGTGCGTTCGCCGCGCAGATTGTAATAGTGCTCAAAGTAGCTGAGCGCCAGCTCGCGCAGGGTGCGGTAGATCGGCGCGCGGAAGCGCAGTCCCGCGTAATTTGATTTCGCGATGCCGCCCCATAGGCCGTGTTCGCGATAGAGCGCGACCACGTGATCATCGTCGCGCACGGCTTCCAGGTCCATCAACAGCGCCGGATGGCCATTCACGCGCAGCGCGGCGGCAGCCAGCAGCGCACCTTCCATGCAGTGTCCCGCGCGTTCGCGCAACACGCGCTGCGGAGACCGCGCGGTGTCCGCGTAATCATACGTAATCGCGTCGATGAACTTCTGAATCTTCGCCGGAGTATTCAGCGAGCGCAAGGTGCGCAGGTCCTTCGCACTCAGCCCGAAATCGGCAGCTCTGGATGTGCCAGGCTTTTTCATTGCAGGTGCAGCGGCTGTCTCTGCCAAGATTCCTCACAATGCAGTACGGCAGCGGAGCTGATTACAAGCCTCGCTGCCGTGACTGGTTTGAACTTCTTGTGCTTACTGCACCGGCGTAGGAACGGTCTCCCACACGCCGGTGGTCAGGTAATCGTGAATGGACGCCGCAGCCTTGCGGCCTGCGCCCATGGCGAGAATCACCGTGGCGCCGCCGGTCACAATGTCGCCTCCGGCAAAGACGCCGCGCTTGGATGTGCGCGTGCTCTCCTCGTCAATCACAATGTAGTTTTTCTTCGTGGTCTTCAGGTCCGGCGTCGTGCTCTGGATCAGCGGATTCGCCGTGGTTCCCACACCGATGATGACCAGGTCTGCGGGCAGAATGAAGTCCGAACCCTTGATCTCCACCGGGCTGCGGCGTCCGCTTGCATCGGGCTCGCCGAGCTCCATGCGCACACAACGCGCTCCGGTCAGCCAGCCCTTTTCATCGCCCAGAAATTCTTCGGGGTTGGTTAGCATGCGGAACTCCACGCCTTCCTGCTTGGCGTGTTTTACTTCTTCGGCGCGCGCCGGCATCTCTTCTTCCGAGCGGCGATACACCAGCGTTGCGGATTTCGCGCCCAGCCTTCGTGCCGTGCGCACCGCGTCCATGGCCGTGTTGCCGCCGCCCACCACAATCACGTTACGATCGCGGCAGTCATACACCGGCTCGTCGGCTTCGGGGAAGTTGTATGCCCGCATCAGGTTCACGCGAGTCAGAAACTCGTTGGCCGAGTACACGCCGTTCAGGTGCTCGCCCGCCACGCCAAGAAAGCGCGGCAGTCCCGCACCGGTCGCGACGAAGATGGCGTCGAAGTGCTCGTCCTGCATCAACTCGTCAATGGTCACGCTCTTGCCGACCACGACGTTGGTCTCGAACTCCACGCCCATCTTGCGCAGGTTATTCACCTCGCCCTTGACGATGGTCTTGGGCAGTCGGAACTCCGGAATGCCATACACCAGCACGCCGCCCAGTTCGTGCAGCGCTTCAAAGACGCGTACGCGATGGCCCTTCTGGATCAGGTCGCCCGCAGCGGAAAGTCCCGCTGGTCCGCTACCCACGATGGCAACACTCTTGCCCGTAGGTGCAGCGATCTTCGGCAGGCCAAGCTGTCCGCTGGTGCGTTCAAAGTCGGCGATGAAGCGCTCCAGGTTGCCGATGGCAACAGCCTCGCCCTTCTTGCCCAGAATGCATCCGCCCTCGCACTGGTTCTCCTGCGGACAGACGCGCCCGGTAATCGCTGGCAGCGCATTGTCTTCGCGCATCTTGGAGGCTGCCGCAAGGTAGTCGCCTGCGTAGATCAGGTCCACCACTTCGCGAATCTTCACGCCCACTGGACAGTCATTCACGCAACCGGGCTTGGCGCAGCCGATGCAACGCGTCGCCTCAAGCTGTGCCGTTTCCGCCGAGATTCCAAGGTTCACTTCTTCGAAGTTACGGCTGCGCTGCGTGGCATCCTGCTCCGGCATGTGCGTACGCAAAATCTTCATGCGCTCTTTGTTGGGGAGGGAATTTTTCTTGTCAGGCATTGTGTCCCTCCCCGGCATACTGCGCGCGCACGGCAGCAACTTCTTCTTCCTTGTGTTCTTCAAAGCGTTTCAGAGATTCGCATTCCTTGTCGCGATACATTGTGTTGCGCTGCATCAGCACCTCAAAGTTCACCATGGAAGCATCAAACTCCGGCCCGTCCACGCAGGCAAACTTGCTCTTGTCGCCCATCAGCACGCGGCAGCCGCCGCACATTCCCGTGCCGTCTACCATGATGGAGTTCAAGCTCACCATGGTCTTAATGCCGAGCGGCTTGGTCACCTGTGAAACGGCTCGCATCATGGGCACCGGGCCTACGGCGAGCACAAAGTCGATCTTGCGTCCGTCGCCAAGCAGGTCATTGAGTTTCTTCGTGACCAGTCCTTTTTCACCGTAGCTGCCGTCGTCGGTCATGATGTAGGTTTCGCTGCTGGCCGCGCGAACTTCGTCTTCAAACACCACCATCTCGGTGTTACGCGCGCCTTCGATGAACACCACGTGATTCCCGGCGGCTTTCAACGCGTTGGCCGTTGGCAGGGCCATGGCCGTTCCCACGCTGCCAGCAAGAATCGCCACGGTGCCAAACATTCCAATATCAGAGGGATGCCCAAGCGGGCCGACGATGTCCAGAATGTAGTCGCCTGTCTCAAGGCAGTTCAGCAGGGAGGTTGTTTTGCCAATGGACTGCACCACGATAGTGACCGTCCCAGCTTCAGGGTCGGAGCACTTGATGGTCAGCGGGATGCGTTCGCCGTTTTCATGCAATCGCAGGATGATGAATTGTCCCGGCTGCTGCTTGCGTGCGATGCGCGGAGCTTCAATGACGAACTGTTTGATTTTGAACCCGACACTGCGGGCTTCAACGATCTTGTACATGCATGATCTCCCGAGAAGAGCGATCCTGAGATTGGAAACTGCCTGGCTCCCCACGTTTGGGCGGAGCCCGGCTCACAACGTGTGCAAAAGCGTATCACTACCTACTTTTTACCGGCAGTGACAATACTCACAGCAGGGCTAGCACTTTATCAGCACGGATCAACCCGAGGCCAGGCTGAGCATTTCCAGCAACTCTGCCGGGTGGTCGATCAGCGCGTCAGGCTTGTGAATTTTCAGCGACTCCGGGGAAAGCCCATAGGTGACGCCAACCGAGTACATTCCTGCGTTGTTGGCCGTCAGCACGTCATTCTGCGAATCGCCGATCATCACGGCCTCTTCAGGTGTGGCGCCGTGTTCTTTCAGCAGCACAAGCGCGCCATGCGGATCCGGCTTCTTGGTCGGGAAGCTGTTGCCGCCGTATATGTTCGTCATGTATTCGGTGAGTTTCAGCCCATCGCAGATGCCGCGCGAAGGATTGATCGGCTTGTTGGTCAGCACGGCCATCTTCAAGTCGCTGTGCTGGCGGATTGCCTCCAGCGTGTCCAACACTCCCGGGTAGACGAATGTGCAGTCCAGTTTGTGCTCGTTGTAGTAGGCCATAAAGTATTTCAGCGCGCTTTGCACAAACGCTTCGTCCTGCGGATCGCCCAGAGAGCGCCGCACCAGCATGGGGGCTCCATCACCAATGTAGCTGGCCACCACCTCAACGGGCAGTTCAGGACGCTTCAGGTTGCGCAGCATGGCGTTGATGGAATGGGCCAGGTCCAGCTCGCTGTCTACCAGTGTGCCGTCCAAATCCCAGAGAAGCAGTTTTATCTTTGCCGCCGGAATCGGTCTCCGTATCTCAATCATCTTATCTTCAGTATATTCGCAGGCGGCTGTCAGGGCGGCAGACACCTTCCGGCTGGGGTTTACAATATTGTTTTGGCTGCTATCTTTTGCATCCAACGGGCTGGATTATTATTTGGGAAGGCGAGCATGTCGTCGAAAGTCGTTCAGAATGAGTCTGTTGTAGTAACTGAGAAAACATACGAGGGACTCTTCCCCCAGCAGTTAATCAGCCTTTATCGCACCATGTACCTGTCGCGGCGCATCGATGACCGCGAAATCATGCTCAAGCGCCAGCAGAAGATCTACTTCCAGATCTCCTGCGCCGGGCACGAAGCTTTGCTGGTAGCCGCTGCGGCCAACCTGCGCGCCGGGTATGACTGGTTTTTCCCGTACTACCGCGACCGCGCGCTCTGCCTCGCTCTGGGCGTCACGCCGGAGGCACAGCTTCTGCAGGCCGTCGGAGCCGCTGACGATCCCGCCTCCGGAGGCCGCCAGATGCCTTCTCACTGGGGCAGCCGCGACCACAACATTTTCACCACCTCTTCGCCTACCGGAACCCAGTTCCTGCAAGCCGTCGGCTGCGCCCAGGCCGGACGTTATCTTGAGCGCCATTCCGCTGCGGAGGTCAAGGTCCCGGGCGACTATCGCGAGTTCAAGAACGTTGCGCATCACGCTGACGAAGTCACCTACGTATCCACCGGAGAGGGAACCACCTCGCAGGGCGAGTTCTGGGAGTCGCTGAACACCGCCTCGGGCCGCAAGCTGCCCGTGCTCTACATGGTGGAAGACAACGGCTACGCCATCTCTGTTCCGGTGAGTCATCAGACTGCAGGCGGAAACATCAGTCGCCTGGTGGCCAACTACCCGAACTTCCACTTTGAAGAGTGCGACGGCACCGATCTGCTCGCCAGCTTCGTCGCCGTGCGGCGCGCCGTTGAGCACATCCGCTCCGGCAAAGGTCCGGCTCTCGTGCACGGGCATGTCATCCGCCCTTACTCACACTCGCTCTCAGACGACGAGAAGCTTTACCGTCCTGAGCTTGAGCGCAAGAAGGACGCCGAACGCGATCCCATTGCCCGCTTCCAGAAGTTCATGATTGCTGAAGGCATTCTCGACGCGTCAGCGATTCAGAAGCTCCACCGTGAAGTCGATGCCGAGGTGCAGGCTGCCGCCGATGCCGCGCTCGAAGCCGCTTTCCCGGAGAAGTCCAGCTACTCGCGCTACGTCTACTCGGAAACCCTCAAGCCCACTGCGCAGAGCTTCGCATCACCAGCGGTCTCCGAAGGTACCGACCGCACCATGGCCGACCTGATCAACAAGTGTTTGCGCGATGAAATGAAGCGCGATGAGCGCATCGTGATCTTTGGCGAGGATGTTGCCGACTGCTCCAACGAGGAGTATCTCGAGGACAAGAAGATCAAGGGCAAGGGCGGAGTCTTCAAGCTCACCGCCGGACTGCAGCGCGAGTTTGGCTCTGACCGGGTTTTCAACTCTCCGCTCGCGGAAGCCAACATCGTGGGCCGCGCCGTCGGCATGGCTACTCGCGGACTGAAGCCCGTCGTAGAAATTCAGTTCTTCGATTACATCTGGCCAGCCATGCACCAGCTTCGCAACGAACTTCCGCTGATCCGCTGGCGCTCGAACAACGCATTCTCCTGCCCGGCAGTGGTGCGCGTTGCCATCGGTGGCTACCTCACCGGAGGCGCTGTCTATCACTCGCAGTGTGGTGAAAGCATTTTCACCCACACGCCTGGAATGCACGTGGTGTTTCCGTCCAACGCGCTGGATGCCGCAGGCCTGTTACGCACTGCTATCCGGTGCGATGACCCCGTGCTCTTCCTCGAGCACAAGCGTCTCTATCGCGAGCCCTTCGGACGCGCGCCCTACCCGGGGCCGGAGTACAGCATTCCATTTGGCAGGGCGCGCATTTGGAAAGAGGGAACGGACGTCACCATCGTCACCTACGGCGCTACCGTCCCGCGCTCTTTGCAGGCCGCGCAACGCATCGAGCGCGAGAACGGCGTCTCGGTTGAGGTCATAGACTTGCGCACACTCAACCCCTATGACTTTGAGGCGATCGCCGCGTCGGTTTCAAAGACAAGCCGCGTGCTCGTGGTGCATGAGGATATGCAGAGCTGGGGCTATGGCGCCGAAATTGCCGCCCGCATCGGCAGCGAGCTCTTTGACAAGCTCGATGCCCCGGTTCAGCGACTCGGCGCAAAGGATACCTTTGTCGCCTACCAGCCGCAACTCGAAGACGTCATCCTGCCACAGGCCGATGACATCTTCGCCGCCATTCAAAAACTGAGCGCCTACTAGAGGCGCTTATTGCGCAGACATGTTGCAAGTCGGCGAGACGTGCTTGAACGAGCTCACCATCAACGATGGGTGCGACGAGTCCGATGGACTGCTCATGGAGCCAGTCTGGCCTGACGAACTGCCCGAGTTGCTGCTCATGCCCGTAACGCTGATGGTGTGGCCCACGTGAGCTTGCAACTGCGCTGTGTTTCCTGTGAGGTTGTAGGCGGTGCCGGATTTGTCGGTTAGAGTGTAGCTTCCATCGGAGCCAGACAGGCAGCCCTGAACCGTCATGCTTCCCGAGCTTGCGCTGCTCGGGTTGTTCTGGTTGCTGTCCTGGCTTCCGTACTGCGCTACGGCCCAAACGGCCGATAGCAGCAGAATCGAGCTCAGCATTGCTAGTTTCTTCATGGATCTTTCCTCCAGCGCATTGGATAGGCGCTCATGAGGAGGCGGGTTGTACTGCGTACTCTGGATGACAGGAATTACGCGAGCGGCCCAGCTCTCGCCGGGCCAACTCTTGCGCCGTCCACTAGGTCTTATGCAGGTAGATGTTGCCGTTCACGCTTTCCAACTCGATCGTTGCTCCGCCTGAACCCAGGTCTGAATCCACGCTTGCTCCTGGCGCGTACTTCGATTTCTCAATCTGAAGTGGCAGATCGGAGTGGATGGTGCCGTTCACCGTGGCGGCCTTCACGTGAGCATTGGCCGAAGCTGGAACCTGGATCGCTACGCCGCCGTTCACCACATTCAGCTTCACACGGTTCTTGCCCGGATTCTTTACCGAGGCCTTCACCTCGCCATTCACCGAATCGATTTCCAACTCATCGGCTGCATTCCACACTTCAACCTTTCCATTCACGGTAGCGGCCTTGATGCGCCCCTGCGGCCCGTCCACCTTCACATCACCATTGACGGTCTCAACCGGAAAGAGCCTTGCGCCACGCGGCACGTGAACGTCATACTCCACGCTGGCAGCGTTGTTGCTGTGGTCGGGATACTTGGTCTCGACGTACACGGAGTGTCCGCTGCCAGACACTTCAATGCGTGCTTCGCGCAGCTTCTCGTCAGATTTCGCGGTCTTCACCGCGTCAATCTGAATCTCATTGCGATCCCACGCGGTGACCTTTACGCCACCATTCACATTCTTCAGCGAGAGCGTTCCATTGGAATCCATGGCCAGGGTTTTGTGGAATTCTTCGCGCACCTCGGCCGTTGCGGGCAGGGTGGCAAAAGCAATGGCGAGTAGCGGCGCAAGCAACAACGCCTGTCTTCTTGCATTCAGCATGTTTGTATCTCTCCTTGCACGTCCGGTGACTGGAGCTTTAGAAGAAGCGGTAGCGGAAGAGGTGGTAAGCCGCTGCCAGTCCATCCACCCAGCTGATCTTCTTGCCCTCGGCATATGTCCGCCCGTGATACATGATGGGCACTTCATAGATACGTGCATCCGTCTTGGCAAGTTTCACGGTCAGCTCAGTTTCCATGCTGAAACGGTTACTTTCCAGCTTCAACGAGTCCAGCAGATCGCGACGCATCACCTTGTAGCAGGCCGTCACATCGGTCAACGCAAGGCTGGTCAGCAGGTTGCACAGGATGGAGAAAATGCGGTTCAGCAGGAAGCGGTAATAGCGCGGAACCCGGTGCGCGCCCGGGTGAAAGCGGTTGCCGAACACGGCATCTGCGTTTCCAGCCAGGATGGGGTGCAGCAGGGCGGGATAGTCCGCCGGATCGTATTCCAGGTCGGCATCCTGTACCAGCACCAGCTCACCTTGGGCTCGCTTCAAAGCCGTCAGAACGCAGGCTCCCTTGCCGCAATTGCGCTCATGAAGAAGCAGTTCAATGCTGTCTCCGGAGTCTTGGCACACGTTCTCCCAATCCACTTTCTGCAGCAGCTCGCGCGTGCCATCGGTGGAGCAATCGTCCACCACCAGAATCTCTTTGACAAGGGACAGAGTGTCTGACTGCAGGACCTTCTCTATCAGCTTCAAAACCGTGTTCCGCTCGTTGTACACAGGGACAATAATCGTCAGGGTGCGATACGAAGCCTGCGCGGTGATGGCCAGATACGGCTCGCGCTCATCCAGCAGCGGCGCGATTTCCGCTTGTTCGGCTGCCGTAAGCTCGTTCGCCATAGAGACCATGCGTAGAGCGTGCTCCCCGCTCTCTCGCACCGCACGGGATGCCATGCCTCTTGCTTTCAATTCCTTACTCCGAACATTACGAAATTGTACCTTGCCGTTTGTGCTATGTTCCAGGAATGAACCACCCTGTGCGCATCGCCTCTGTCTCTGAGCTTCCACCTGAAGGCGAAACTCGCGAATTTCTGCTCGGCTCCACTCCCGCCTGTATTGCCAATGTGCATGGAACCTTCATCGCGGTGGGCGGCATTTGTCCCCACCAAGGCGGCCCACTTGCCGAAGGAACGCTCGAAGACGGCAAGCTGGTTTGTCCCTGGCATGGCTGGGAGTTCCGGCTCGCCGACGGCAAATGCGTCAATCACCCCGGGGCGTCGGTCAGAGTATTCAAGCTGAACGTTCACGGCAACGATGTCTTTCTCGAACCCTGAGGTCAGTGAGATGTAAGTTTGGATGCAGAAACAGAGTAAGATTTGGCCTCGATCTTTCACTGAAGTAAGCGGGAACAATCAGGGTGCTCCATGTCTGCCCGCAGTTGGCAATGTGGGATCAGGCCTTAGCCCAGAAGGTGCAGTGATCCGGGATTGCTGTAGCCGGGGAAGACCCGCTCCGGTTTTGTGTTGCCGAGCTGTTTGGCAACGGCTTCGGCCATCACCTGCCGGAAGTCCGTGGTTAATGCGAGATCGCGCTGTTCGTAGAGTTGTTCGTTGGCCAGCCCGGGCCAGCGTCCGTACACGCGGCCTCCGCGCACTGCGCCGCCCATTACAAACATCACGTTGGCATGGCCATGATCGGTGCCGCGAGTTCCATTCTCACGGGCGGTGCGGCCAAACTCGCTCATCGTGACTACTACCGTGTCGTCGGCCAGCGTGCCCAGATCCTGCCAGAAAGCCGCCAGTGATCCGCTGAATTCTCTCAGCAAGTTTCCGAGCTGCCCCTCACTCGCTCCCTCATTGACGTGATGATCCCAGCCGCCAATATCCGTGAATGCCACCTGCACTCCCAGGTTCGCCTTCACCAGTTGCGCGGTCTGCTTCAGCGCATCGCCAAATCGCCCTTTCGGATAATTCACCCCTGCGGCGGGCCGGTACTTTGCCGGATCGGCGGCCTTCAACATCTTCACTGCGTCGAAGGTTTCCTGCGCCGTGCCGTGCAGCACCGCGTCCACGCTCTGCGCGTACATGGCTTCAAAACTGTTGGATAAAGGCTGTCCCTGCGGATTTCGCGGCGCAACTCCAAAGTCGTTCACATTGCCCATCGCAATGGTCGGAGCGCTTCCACTCAGGATGCGCGGCAGCGCCGTGCCCAGGGCCACCGCGCGGAAGGCCGCTCCCTGAACATCCGGCGATGATGCAGCCAGTGCCCGATTCAGCCAGCCATCCTCCGTGCTCTTTAGCCCGGGCGTACCGCTCTCCATAAAGTCCTGCGCGTCAAAGTGCGAGCGCGTTGCATCCGGAGAGCCAGCCGCGTGCACAATTGCCAGGTGCTTCGCATCCCATAGCGGTTTCAGTGCGCTCATGCCCGGATGCAGTCCAAAGAATCCATCGAGGTCGATCACGTCGCGCTGGGGAATCGCAATCGTCGGACGCATCGCGTAGTACGCCGCCTCGCCGTGCGGCACCACGATGTTCAGTCCATCGGCCGCCCCGCGCTGAAAGATCACCACCAGCCGTTTGTGCGATTGCGCAGCATTGGCCGCCATCGCGGCCCGCGTCAGAAACTCTGGCACCACCGCCATCCCGACAACGGTCATAGCGCCACTCTTCAAGAAAACTCGCCGCGTGATTCCCATCGCACTCTCCTGCCGCTCACTACCGTCTAACGCCGTTGGAACTCCGGCGAACCCAGAATCATTCCAACCACAGCCCCGGCGTTCACGGGCTTTGGAGGATCGTCCAGCTTGCGTCCCGTCACGGCGGGGTCGTTCATCTGTTTCGCAATCGTCTCGTGTGTCTGTTCGGAAATTCCGCCTGCCACCAGTGCCCGTTCCAGGGATTGCTGCACCTGTTCTGCATCCCCTGCGCCCGCCAGTTTTGCAGCCTCCACCCGCACCCCCGCCAGTTTGTTGGTTCCCAATGCCAGCGCAAAGTTCATCCGGTTCAACAGCGCACCGGAGTTCACCCAGCTCTCCGCCTTCATCGAGTAGCCCGTAGGAGGCTGCGCCCCATACAGCGGCATGCCCATGCGGTTTAGCGCGTCGGTCAGGCTCTGCACGCGAGTCACATCCGCTCCAGTTGCGCGTAGCGCAGAGACCGTGAACTCCAGCGGAGTTTTCACCTTTGCGCGATACTGCTTCACGCTCCAGAACTCAGGCGAGCCGAACATCGTGCGCAACACTGCCTTGATGTCGCCGTCGGTCTCCATGAACGTCTTCGCCATGGCATCCACCAGCGCAGGCGGCGGCGTGTCACTTACAAATCTCTGCGCCAGCTTGGTGGAGATAAACCTCGCCGTCGCCGGTTGCGCAGCCAACATCGCCAGCGCAGCTTCGCCCTCGCGTTCGCCATTTTCGTGGAAGGTCCTGCCCAACACTATCTTGTCTCCGGGCTCGTGGCGCGGAGCGCGGAAGACGTATCCCCCACCCTCGCGAGGCTCTTCCAAGGTCCATCCCGTCAGCACCCGCGCCAGTTCCGTCACGTCTTTTTGCGTGTAGCCGCCATTCACCCCGAGGGTGTGCAACTCCATCACTTCGCGCGCATAGTTTTCGTTGAGTCCTGATGCAGGCTTGCCGTTGCTTTTACCGCGCCCTGCGGCCTGCGAGTTCGGTCCCACGCTCTGCCAGTTATCCAGGTACCACAACATCGCCGGACTCTTCGCCGTCGCCAGCAGCAGCTCCCGGAACTTGCCCAACGCACGCGGTCGAATCACGTCGCGCTCATAGGCCGTTACCAGGTAGCGATCCGCGCCCTTGCCCAGGAAAATGTTGAAGTGATTGAACCAGAAGTCGGTCATCACCTCCTGCAACTGGCGCTCGCTATAAGCGGCTCGCAGCAGCTTGGATTGCATCAGTTCGCCATTCACTACCGCCACGGGGTTTTCCAGCGAGAGCAGCAGTTCCTTCTGCTCCGGCGTCATGTCCGCTGTCAGTCTCTCGCGGTCCTCCTGCGAGAGCGCTCTCCAGAACCCGCGCCGTTCGTCCACGTCCATCGCCGCTAAACTCTGCGTGCGCGATGCCGCTGGCTGCTCCAGCAAATCCAGCGCCCGCGATCGTGCATGATCTCGCGCACTCTGCCGCTGCTCCTTCTTTTCTGCCGTCAAGTCATCCGGACTCATCGCCAGCAGATCGGCATTCTCGACGGCTTTCGCGTTTTTCTTTTCCTGCTTGGCGTTCACTCGCGCCAGTCCCGCCGTGTAGATCGCTTTGAGCTGCGGCTCTTTCGGCATCGGCAGCTTTCCGTCGGCCACCGCGCGAAGAACCTGGTCCGGCGGAAAGTTCCTCACCATCTCCATGGGGGACATGCGCAGCGTGCGATAAGGTGCGAGCCGCGCTTCCAGCACCGAATCGTCAATCTTCTCTGGTTCAAGCTGCTGGGCAATCCAACGGTCCACCCCCATGGCCAGCACGCGATCCACGTCTCCCGGACGCGCCCCGAAGGTCAGGCGGTTCAGTGCATGAACGGCCCGCTCGCGTTCCTCCATCGTCTGGATGGGCGCAGGCGGCTTCTCTTTCTTATGTTTGGCGGCAAAGGCGGGCAGGGAAGTGAACGGCAGGAAGCACAGCAGCACAAGCGGCAGGATGAGCAGTGTTTTCCGCGGCATTCCCAACTCCCGGGCGAAGAAAGTTCAACTCACTTGCGAGTATGAACCCGGCACGGCGGAAAAGTTTTCAGAGATTCCGGAGGTGCCCCATATCTGCCCGTAGTTGGCAGACAAGGGATGTGGCGAGGTGGGACACAGTTCAGCCTTAGAACGTCTCGCCCAGCATCCCAAACCGTTCCAGCGTGAGCAGCCTTTGCGGCGCGGGAGCCTCGCACAGTTCCGCGTGCTCAAGAATCCACGTGTCGGCGTGCGGAATGAACACCGCGTTCAGCCCCGCGGCAATCGCCGGATTGATATCCGACTTCGGGCTGTTGCCCACCATCCACGTCGTGCTCCGCTCCAGTGCATATTTCTCGACGATGGCGTGGTAGCTCTCGGCGTTCTTCTCCGCGACAACTTCAACTGCCTCGAAGTATGGTTTCAGTCCCGAGCGTTCCACCTTGCCCGTCTGCTCCAGCATGTTGCCTTTCGTTACCAGCAGCAGGCGGTGACGCCCACGCAGGTCTTCGAGCGTCGGCCCTACGTGTTTCAGAAGCTCAATTGGCTGTTCGGCAATGGTCTGGGCAAAGCCGTGAATCGTCTCATGCAGCGCGGGCGTCAGCGGTTCCACTGAAAGCCGCTCGAAGGTCGCCACCAGCGCCGCCGCAAAGCTGTGCAGTCCATAGCCCAGCTTCAGTACATTTTCATGTTCCACTTCATTCAGTTTCAGCCGCACCTGCGCGGGAGTGAAGTGGCTGTGATTTAGAAAGGAGATAAATTCGGCAATCGCACGCTCAAAGTAAATGTTGTTTTCCCAGAGCGTGTCGTCGGCGTCAATCATCAACGTCTGTCGCGTTGTCTTGAGTTCGTGATCCATGGGCACCCGATCAGTTTAGCGGATTCCTCTCGCGGCGTTCATCGCCTCGCAACAGAAAAGCTCCGCGCATGGCGGAGCTTTTCACTGACAATCTATCACTGGCTACAGCTTGTTTTCCGAAGCCGTTTCGCTCACCCACTCCAGCTTGGCTGCCTGTGGGATGATGCCTTTTTCGTAGCCCATATTGAGCAGCTTGGCCACCGCCTCACGACCGTCATCGCCGTAATCCAGCGTGCGCTCGTTCACGTACATGCCAACAAACTTGTCGGCATCGCGCGTATCCAGGTCGCGAGCAAACTGCATGGCGTACGCCAGTGCCTGCTCGCGATTGTCCAGCGCGTGCTGAATGCTGTCATGTAGTGCCTTGCAGACCTTGGCAATCACTTCCGGCCCCAGATCCTTGCGGATCGCATTGGCACCCAGCGGCAGCGGCAGTCCAGTCAGTTCGCGCCACCATTTGCCCATGTCCAGAATGCGGTGCAGCCCGCTCTTGTCATACGTGAGCTGGCCCTCGTGGATGATCAGGCCCGCGTCGAACTTGCCTTCCAGCACGGCGGGAATGATCTTGTCGAAGGGCACGACCTCGGTCTCAACGTCGGGAGCGAAAATCTTGAGTGCCAGCACGGCTGTGGTCAGCGTACCCGGGATGGCGATCTTGAGCTTCTTCACCTCGTCCAGCGAGTATGGCTTGGCCGCCACGATCATCGGGCCGTAGCCGTCGCCCACGCTGCCGCCGCTCGGCATCAGCGCGTAGCGATCCTGCACGTACGGATAGGCATGGAAGGAAATGGCTGTCACATCGAAGTACGCTTCCTTCATTGCCTTGTGGTTGAGCGTCTCAATGTCGCACAGCTCATGGGTAAACTTGTAGCCGGGCACGCGAACTTTGTTCGTCGCCAGACCGTAGAACATGAACGCGTCGTCCGAATCAGGACTATGCGCAATTTTGATTTCGATCACTTCTGAACCTGTGGTGCTCATAAACCTTTTTCCGGGACCACTGCGGTCCCCACATGAGATTGCCAATGACATGCCGCGCTAATGTCACCAGTGCGGCGCAATAAATGAATTTCCCGAACGCGTCGAACATCCGTCGCGATCATCCTGGCGTCCGCCTAGGTCAGGCCTTCCTGTTTGTTCTCCGGTGGTGGTTCCGGGGAGAGCTGTACCCGAGCGTGCCGCGCCTTCCAGTGCCATCGCACGCGGACAAAGACAGCAATGGCCACACCAATCAGAGCAGCTGACGACAGTACCAGGATCGCAAAAAGAACCTTGATGATCACAAGGCTCTAGCATACCAGAGTAGAGGCGCTCGCGGTCCCATCTTTCTTTCGCGCACGCTGCACTCTTACCGGTGCATCGCAGCTTCTACGTCTTCTGCCGTATGCGGCAAATCGGCGGTCAGATTCACCAGCTTACCGCTTTCATCCAGCATCACAATGTCTTCAATCCGCACGCCAATTTTTTCTTCCGGAATATAAATCCCCGGCTCCACGGTGAAGACGTCGCCCTTGTCCACCGGACCGTTGCCTACGTCGTGCACTTCCAATCCCACGCGATGGCCCAGTCCGTGGATGAAATATTTCCCCAGCGGCTCGCCGTGCAGATCCTTGCCATGTGTATTGATGTAGTCATACGCGATTTGGTAGAGCGAATTCGTATCATTGCGCAGCAATCCGCTCTTGCCTGCAACCACAGCGTTCATCACCGCCTGCTGCGCTCCCAGTACCACGTTATAGATTTCGCGCTGACGCGCCGTGAAGTGTCCGTTGGCAGGCAGTGTGCGCGTGATGTCGCTGGCATACATCCCATACTCGCCCGCCACGTCCATCACCACTACATCGCCGTCATGAATCTCGTGCGAATTTTCGGAGTAGTGCAGCACGGTCGAGTAAAATCCCGAGCCGACAATCGGCGCGTATGCCGGGCGCTCGCAGCCGCCGTCCTGAAACTTGTATTGCATGAGCGCCGCAATCTGGTATTCGAACATTCCCGGACGCATCGCCTTCATCGCCGCGCGATGTCCCGCAATAGACGCTTCGGTCGCGTGCCGGATGCGCTCAATCTCGCCGCGGTCCTTATGCTTGCGCAACTCAGCAATTTTCTCGCTCACGTCCTCGTAAGCCACATAGTTTGGGAACGCGTTGCTGCGCTTCAACCACTCCAGAGGCATCGTCGATGGCGAGTTTTCCGGGGCACGCCCCAGCGCCGAATAGATCACCACGTGAGGCTGCGGCAATACTTGCAGCAGCACATCGTGCATTTGTTCAAGCGTCGCCACCCGGTCGAATCCCGTAGTAACTGCCGCTCCAGTGTCGTCCGCGCCCAGCTTCGGTCCAGTCCACTTTTCCTGCGTCGCATTGTGTGCCGGAAGGAAGAGAACTTCGCGGTAAGGCCGTGCCGCAGTCTTGTCCGTGGCTTCCACGGCCGGGGCAATCACCACGGCCGCGCCCGGCTCTGCCCATCCTGTCAGGTAGAAGAAGTTGTTGTCCTGCCGGAAGCCATACAGGTCGTTCGGACCATCTGCCTCTGTCGCCGCGAACAGCACCACCACGCCGCCGTCCAGCGCCTTGGAGAGCGCAACCCTTCGCGCGCGGTAGTCGGACCCCGCCTGGCGGTCCAGCGCCAGCAGCGTCCCACTAAGGGTCAATGTGCAGATTGCGATGAGGAGGAGAGAGCAGGGCAGCGTGCGCAGCTTCATGGGAGCCGAGTATAAACCACTGATGCCCACCGGTGCCGTGCTGGTGCCCCACTTCTGCCTTCCTCTGGCAGAAGTGGGACGTAGCGGAGACTTGAGAATCTACACTCCGACGGGGAAGGGCTTGACGTGGTCCTCTGCGTTGCTTACCGTGGCTCCGCCGCCAAACATCTCGAAGCGTCCCTGCAGCAGTGACATCAATCCCGTGTACCAGTATCCGTAAACAAACAGAATCAGGAAGGGAACCGTGATGTAGTTTTCATTTGCGATGGCGTACCACACGGTCATCGCAAAGTACGTGCCCACCGCCAGCTCGATCCACGGAATAATTCCCAGCCGCTTGCGATATTTTCTCGCCGCCGCCACCGCCGTGTTCTTCTGTCCCTTGGTCTGCACGCTGTACTTCGGAGTCCGCGCAAAGGCTGTCTGCTTGCCCACCAGAGCCTCAATCACGCCCTTGGAGTTCGTAATCGTCAGCCCAATTCCCAGCGCCATCAGGAACGGCAGGTAGAAAAATGTCCGCCACCAGCGCCCCGGAAACAGTTCCTTCTGCGAGACAAGGTAGAAGCTAGATATCGAAAACGTCGAGGCCAAAAATAGCGGCACGTCGATGTACATCATCTGGAACCAGCCCTGGTAGAAGCGGATCACCATAGCCGGCAGCAGCAACACGCTCAGCATGATCATCAGCGGATAGCTCAGGTTCGCCGTCAGGTGATACCACGCCTCAATTTTTTCGCGCCGGTTCACGTTCGACCGCATTACCTTGGGCAGATCCTTGATCGAGCACTGAATCAGTCCCTTGGCCCAGCGCACCTGCTGCGTCTTGAAGGCTGTCATCTCAATCGGCAGCTCTGCCGGACACTCCACGTCTTGCAGGTACAGGAACTTCCATCCCTTCAACTGGCAGCGATAGCTGAGGTCGGTGTCTTCCGTCAGCGTGTCATGCTGCCATCCGCCGGCTTCTTCAATCGCCTTGATGCGCCACATGCCCGCCGTGCCATTGAAGTTGAAGAACACGCCTGCCCGCGAGCGTCCACCGTGCTCCAGCACAAAGTGCCCATCCAGCAGGATGGCTTCCACCTCGGTGAGGAACGAGTAGTGCCGGTTGATGTGCGTCCAGCGCGTCTGCACCATGCCGATGTTGGATTCGGCAAAGTGATGAACCACTTTCATGATCCAGTCAGCGGGAGGCGTAAAGTCCGCGTCGAAGATGGCGACGAACTCGCCCTTGGCCGTCTGCAGCCCATGTTCCAGCGCGCCAGCTTTGAATCCACTGCGGTCGGTGCGGTGGACGTGGACAATGTCGTGTCCCAGCGCTCGATAGCGCTCCACCACCTCGGCGGCCACTTTCACCGTCTCGTCGGTCGAGTCATCCAGCAACTGGATGTCCAGCAGCTCCCGCGGATACTCCAGCTTGCAGATCGCTTCCACCAGGCGGTCCACCACGAACTGCTCGTTGAAGATCGGCAGTTGGATGGTCACCCTGGGCAGTTGCGTGAAGGTAGATTTCGGCGTGGTCGTCTTGTTCTTGCGGTACTTGTAGTACATCCAAACCAGCTGGTAGCGATGGAAGCCATACGACGCCAGAATGATCAGCACAATGAAATATGGGATCAGCAGCGCCAAGTCGAAGCCGTTGGCGTGGTACAGTCCCTTGAAGGCAGGGTTGGTCTGCTTCTGTAGGAATTGCACCACCGGACTGGGCCGGGGTGTTACCGCAAGTATGGCCGCAAACAATGTGATCAAGGCGGATTCCGAACAACTGGATTAAGCCGGATGCAAACAATTCCCGGAAAACTCGATTGTACTCGAATCAACCGCCACCGCCCCAGCCTGTTCGTGCAGATTGTTCTGATCGTCACCTTTATCGTCGCCTCGTCCCCGTTCTTCGCGGCGCAAACCGCTGCGCCGGAATACCCGGAACTGGCTCGGCTCGGCCCATCCTCTTATTGCAATCCATTCTTTGGCTTCCGTCTGGTGTTTCCTGCCAACCTCAAGGCAGAGAGACTGCATTTTCCCGTGCAGCCATCTGGCCGACACATGCTGCTCGCCCTGCACCTCACGCGCCTTGACCGCCCCGTCGAGTTCTTCATCACGGCTTTCGAAGACAGCGCGAAAGATCCTGCCGCCCTCGCTGCCAAGGCTCGTGCTCATTCGCTTGACCGCGACAAGCGCATCTTTGGTCCCACCAAGGTTTCCGTCCACGGACACACTCTCTACCGTGTCCACATTCTGGACAATTCCCGGGCAGAGGCCGGCGAGACCAGCTACTACCTGAACGAGCGCGGCTACGTGATTCGCCTCGCCGTCTTCTCGCATGACTACGAAATGTCCAAGGCCGTCGAGGCCACTGTCGAGCACATGAAGTTCGCCGAGCTTTCAGAGGCAGCGTGCGAGGCCGACGCTCCGCCCGGGGAGCGTATCTTCTACGGTCCTGCACTGCCCACTGACCTCGTGGAGTCCACCATTCTCGCCATCCCCGGCGCCTCCATTCCCTCTGGCGAGTTCTCCGGACGCAGCTTCCACTCCCCGTCCCTCGGCTTGCACGTCGACCTCCCGTCCGGCTGGCAGCCTCTTCCGATTGCGCAGGCCTATCGAGTCATCGAACTCATGCGCGATCCCACGGCTGATCCTGAAAGTACTGACCGTCGCCGCAACCTCTTTCGTGCCTGCGCCAGCACCCTCTTTGCCGCCACTGACCCTCGGCAGGAGATTACCTCCGAAGTGCATCCCGGCCTTGCCGTGGTCGCCATGCCGCAGGGCTGCGTGCCAGATCTGATTCCTCCCACTTCAGCCGCTGACCACGAAGCCGCCGCCGAATTTGCCACCGTGATGGCGCGCTCCCTCGGCGTCACCCTGGTTTCCAAGTGGCACATCCGCACCAATGCCCAGGGCTTGATCAGTTCGCATCTTGACGGAGCCTTGCCCTACCACGTCCCCGGAGAGCCGCTTGCCCGCCGCATCAGCCTTCGTGTTTCGGCCGTCGCCAACGGAACCTGGATCATCCTCATTTACTCTGTCGCGCCTTCGGCCGCCGCTGAGCGTGAGATCGAATCGCGCATTCACTTCACCGTTCACGCCGCCGATCCGCCGAAATGAAGAAGGCGCCCCGTAGGACGCCTTCCACTCTCCGGCCAATCAGGGGATTATTTGTCGGCCATTTGCTCGCCGGAAGCCTTCTCAGCCACCATGCGATCGGTTGTGCCGCGGCGCATGTCCTGGCTCACCATGTTGAGCGACTTGCCATCCGGCGAAATCGTCATCCGTGACGAACCCGTCACTTCACCGTTACGTTTATAGGTTTCCTCAAAGGTGTTGGCATCAATCTTCTTGAGCACCACCGAAGTCGTTCCCGGATCGCCATGGAAGGGATAATCCTTCCCATCGAACTTCGCGCTGTAGTTCTCTCCGGTGCTTGCCTTGAAGTTCACCTCGTCGCCGTTCATTGCATACGTGAACGTCAGCGCATTGTCTGAGACGGAATCCCACTTGTCCACCTTCCATGAGCCGGAAACCGCATGAGCTCCCGCCTCGGGTTCACCCACACGCGAGTACATGCCGGACGCGTTTACCGTTTGGCTGCTTCCTGCCGGATGCCCCTCGTACTTGAAAGTCGAACTCTTGCCGTCGGGAGAAACCGCAAGCGTCTCGCGGAATGAAATCTTGCCATCCTTCTTGCCGACCCGCTCAATCGTGTTGTCATCAACGATCCTCACGCTCAACGTGTCAGCGTACGGATTGCCCGTCACCTTCTGATCCTGTCCATCCGCCTTGATCATCACCTTCGGATCGCAAGTCGCACAGGAGTACATCCCTTCCTTCAACTCAAAGACCTGCGGCTTGGAATCCATTTGCAGTTTGTTGAGGTCGATCTTCCACGTACCGTTGATCGCATTCTGCGCAAACGCGGCCAGCGGCAGCATCATCAGCATGATCCCTAGTGTTTTTCGCATCTTCATTCTCCGCAATCCTTCATCTGGGGTGATAGGTGGAAGCCGGGGTTGGTCGTCCGGCTCATCTGTGTGCTGCCTCCACTCTTGGGGCAGAGCAGGGCTCGACGGTTACTTTTCCGCCTCCTGCTTTTCAGTTTTCTCCGCCACAAACGTATCGGTCATGCCCCGTTTTTTGTCCTGCGTCACCAGGGTCATGGACTTACCGTCTGGCGAAACCGACATTCTTGCAACCGAGATGACTTCGCCATTGCGTTTGTCAGTCTCTTCGTAGGTGTTGGCGTCAATTTTCTTCAGCACCACGGAGGTTGTGCCCGGATCGTTCTGGTAGGGATAATCCTTGCCATCGAACTTTGCGTGATAGGTCTCTCCGGTGCTCGCCTTGTAGTTCAAGCCGTCTCCGGTGGAGGCGAAAGTGAACGTGAGCCAGTTCTCGGAAGCCGATTCCAGCTTGTCCAGCTTCCACGAGCCAGATACTGCATGGGCACCCGTCTCAGGCTTGCTAACCCGCGACAAAGTAGCCGTGGTTTTTACCATCTGATCGCTGCCCGCGGGACGCTCTTCGTACTGTCGGGTCATCGTCTTGCCATCGGATGAAACGTTCAGCCCAACTCGGAACCGCACCTGGCCGTCCTTCAGTCCCACAACTTCGACCGTGTTCGGGTCCACCACGCTGACCTTTTCGCTGTCAGCGTAGGGAGATCCAGTGACCGGGTGTGGCTGTCCGTCGGCTTTGATCTGCGTCTTGGCGTCGCAAGTCAGGCAGGCGTACATGCCATCCTTTAATTGGATGACTCTTGGTTTCGAGTCCATTTGCGCCTTGTTCAGGTCGATTTTCCATGTACCGTCAATCGCGCTCTGCGCAAACGCAGCCAACGGCAGCATCATCAGCACTAGCCCTAGCATTTTCTTCATGGTCATCCCCTTCGAAGTGGCGCTTCGTTGAGTGATGGTGAGGAGCCGGAGGTGTGGCCGACCGAAGCATGCAAGGCAAGATAAGTCTCCTTGCGTGCTTCATGGATGCCCTCGAAATCCCCTGAGTTGTGCAATCCACCAATCTATCGAGGGCTGGCCAGAGACGCCTGCCCGCTCAGGTTTCTCTCTCGGTCCGTTCCCGCTCTGGATTTATCTGACCTTCTCACTCCAACTTGTGAGTTAAATCACAGTCATTTTGTTCAGTAACGTAGTGCAATACTTCGGTACGAATTTCATCGTCCAGCGCTCTACTCTGGCGGTCTCATACAATCGCGCTTCTTTAACTCTGTGTCTCCGCACTTATCTCTTGGAGGACCGATTCATGAATCGAGTCAAAGTGACAGTCGACGGTAACGAAGCTGCCGCCTATGTCGCTCATAAAACCAATGAAGTCATAGCCATTTATCCCATCACGCCCTCTTCACCCATGGGGGAGTTCAGCGATCAATGGTCTTCGGACGGTAAGCCCAACATCTGGGGTTCGGTCCCGCAAGTCATGGAGATGCAGAGCGAAGGCGGAGCCGTGGGGGCGCTTCACGGAGCGCTTCAGGGCGGCAGCCTGGGAACCACCTTCACCTCCTCCCAGGGCCTCCTGCTCATGATTCCCAACATGTATAAGATCGCCGGCGAGCTCACGCCGTGCGTCATTCATGTAGCTGCCCGCGCCGTCGCGGCCCAGGGACTCTCGATCTTCGGCGACCATCAGGACGTTATGGCCGTGCGCCAGACCGGATGGGCGCTGCTCGCTTCCAACAACGTTCAGGAGGTCATGGACACCGCGCTCATCGCCCAGGCTGCAACCCTGGAATCGCGCGTCCCATTCGTCCATTTCTTTGACGGCTTCCGCACCTCGCATGAGGTCGGCAAGGTTGAGCAGCTCACCATGGACGATATGCGCGCCCTGCTGCCCGAAGAGTTCGTCCGCCAGCACCGCGCCCGCTCGCTCTCTCCTGACCGCCCCGTTCTCCGCGGCACCGCCCAGAATCCTGACGTCTATTTCCAGGCCCGTGAGACCGTCAATCCCTACTACACCGCCGTGCCCGCCATCTTGCAGAAGGCGATGGACAAGTTCGCGGAAGTCGTCGGCCGTCAGTACAAGCTCTATGAATACGTTGGCGCGCCCGATGCCGAGCGCGTGGTCATCCTCATGGGCTCTGGCTGCGATGTCGCCGAAGAGACCGTGAACCACCTTGTCGCCCAGGGTGCCAAGATCGGCGTGCTCAAGGTTCGCCTGTTCCGGCCCTTCTCTGCCGAGCACTTCCTCGCCGCCCTGCCTGCTACGGTTCGCTCCATCTCCGTGCTGGATCGGACCAAGGAGCCGGGCTCCGCTGGCGAGCCGCTCTATCAGGAGATTCTGACCGTCCTCGCCGAGAGCCTCGCAGCCGGCAAAATCGCCGCCATGCCGCGCATCGTCGGTGGCCGCTACGGCCTCTCGTCCAAGGAATTCACGCCTGCCATGGTCAAGGCCGTCTTTGACGACCTTGCCGAGCTCGTGCCGCACAATCATTTCACCGTCGGCATCAATGACGACGTGACTCACAACTCGCTGCCCTTCGACCCCAAGTTCTCTACCGAAGATCCGCGCACGGTTCGCGCTCTCTTCTTCGGACTCGGTGCCGACGGCACGGTTGGAGCAAACAAGAACTCCATCAAGATCATTGGCGAAGACACAGAGAACTACGCTCAAGGCTACTTCGTCTATGACTCGAAGAAGTCCGGTTCCATCACGACCTCGCACCTGCGCTTCGGACCCAAGCCCATCCGTTCCAGCTACCTGATCTCACGCGCCAACTTTGTCGCCTGCCATCAGTTCAGCTTCCTCGAGCGCATTGACGTCCTGAAGCTTGCCGATGAAGGCGCGGTCTTCCTTCTGAACAGCCAGTTCGGCAAGGATGAAGTCTGGGATCAGCTACCCCGTCCCGTGCAGCAGGAGATCATCACCAAGAAGCTCCAGTTCTACGTCATTGATGGTTACAGCGTGGCCAAGGAAACCGGCATGGGCCAGCGCATCAACACCATCATGCAGACCTGCTTCTTCGCCATCAGCGGAGTGCTGCCGCGCGAAGAGGCCATCGAAGCCATCAAGAAGGCCATCAAGAAGACCTACGGAAAACGCGGTGAGGCCGTCGTGCAGAAGAACTTCGCTGCCGTCGATCTCACGCTGCAGCATCTTTATCGCGTCGAGGTCCCCGCAGCCACGAACAGCAAGGTTGAGCTTCGTCCGCCCGTGCCTGCCAACGCTCCTGCCTTTGTGCAAGACGTTCTCGCGCCCATGATCTTCGGCGATGGTGACGATCTTCCCGTCAGCAAGATGCCCGTGGACGGCACCTATCCCACGGCCACAGCGCAGTGGGAGAAGCGCAACATCGCGCTTGAAATTCCTGTCTGGGATGAGAAGCTCTGCATCCAGTGTGGCAAGTGCGTTCTGGTGTGCCCGCACGCGGTCATCCGCGCCAAGGTGTACTCCAGCGACTTGCTGGGCAACGCGCCAGCAACCTTCAAGTCCGCCGAGCCCAAGTGGAAGAACTATGCCACCGGCTTCAAGTACACCCTGCAGGTTGCTCCGGAAGATTGCACCGGCTGTGCGCTCTGCATTGAAGCCTGCCCGGCCAAGTCCAAGAGCGAAGCCAAGCACAAGGCCATCAACATGGTTCCGCAGCCTGCCCTTCGTGAGCCTGAATCGCACAACTGGGAGTTCTTCCTCGGCCTGCCTGAGGTTCCACGCGAACAGCTTGCTCTCTCGCAGGTGAAGGACGTGCAACTCCTTCAGCCTCTCTTCGAGTTCTCCGGCGCGTGCTCCGGTTGCGGTGAGACTCCGTACATCAAGCTGCTCACCCAGCTCTTCGGAGATCGCACGGTCGTTGCCAACGCCACCGGATGCTCTTCGATCTACGGCGGCAACCTGCCCACCACGCCTTACTCAGTGAACAAAGATGGACGCGGCGTGGCATGGTCCAACTCGCTCTTTGAGGACAACGCCGAATTCGGTCTTGGTATCCGCCTCTCCATCGACAAGCATCGCGACTACGCTCGCGAACTGCTCGTCCGCCTTGCTGCCAAGCTACCTGAGGAGTTGGTGAAAGCCATCCTCACCGCGCCGCAGAAGGGTGAAGCCGCCATCGCCGAGCAGCGTGCCCGCGTCGTGCAGCTCAAGCAGGCGCTCGCCACGGTCGATCAGCCCGAAGCCCGCGCCCTGCTCGATGTAGCCGATAACCTGGTCGACAAATCCGTCTGGATCGTTGGCGGAGACGGCTGGGCTTATGACATTGGATACGGCGGCCTCGATCACGTCATGGCCTCCGGACGCAACGTCAACGTCCTCGTCCTTGACACCGAGGTTTACTCCAACACCGGCGGCCAGATGTCCAAGTCCACGCCCCGCGGAGCCGTTGCCAAGTTCGCCGCTGCCGGCAAAGGCCGTCCCAAGAAGGACCTCGCCCTGATCGCCATGAGCTACCCGGCCTATGTGGCGCGCGTCGCCATGGGCTCCAGTGACATGCAGACCATCAAGGCCTTCAATGAAGCGGAAGCCTTTGACGGCCCGTCGCTCATCCTCGCCTACAGCCACTGCATCGCTCACGGCTATGATCTGGTTCACGGACTCGATCAGCAGAAGCTTGCCGTGCAGAGCGGACACTGGCCGTTGTTCCGCTTCAATCCTGCACCTGCGTCAGGCCAGGCGACGTTCGTTCTGGATAGCAAAGCTCCCAGCATTCCGCTGGAGCAGTACATCTACAACGAGACTCGCTACACCATGCTTCGCCAGAGCGATCCTGATGCTGCAAAGTTCCTGCTCTCCGAAGCTCAGCAGGACGTCACCGACCGCTGGAAGCGTTATGAAGCGCTGGCGCAGGAATTCGCGGCTGTTGCCGCTCCGGCTGCTGCCGCCAAGGGAGCCCAGTAATGATCGATCTCTCTACTCACTATCTCGGACTGAAACTCCGCAACCCGTTGGTCGTCTCCGCTTCGCCTCTGTGCAAGGACATTACCAACCTGCGTCATATGGAGGATTGCGGCGCATCTGCCGTCGTCCTTCACTCGCTCTTCGAGGAGCAGATCAACATCGAGTGCAATGAGCTCGACCGCTTCCTCTGGGACAACTCCGATCTTGGCGCGGAAAGTACAACCATCTTCCCCGACCTCGGCCAGTACAACATCGGTCCAGACGGCTATCTCGAACACATTCGCATCGCCAAGCAGACCGTCTCCATTCCTATCATCGCTTCGCTCAACGGCGTTTCGCGCGGAGGCTGGGTCAGCTACGCTCGTGAAATGCAGCAGGCCGGAGCCGATGCCATCGAGCTCAACGTCTACTTCATCCCCGCCGAGCCCGGCGCATCTTCTGACGACATCGAAAAGCTCTACCTCGATCTCGTCACCGAAATTCGCAAGACCGTCACCATTCCGGTTGCGGTCAAGGTGGGTCCGTACTTCAGCGCATTCGCCAACATGGCCGGGCGCCTGGAGGCCGCGGGAGCCAACGCCATTGTTCTCTTCAACCGTTTCTATCAGCCGGATTTCGATCTCGACGCCCTCGAGGTGAAGCCGACTGTCACCCTCTCCAACAGCAGCGAACTGCTGCTTCGGTTGCACTGGACCGCTATGCTCCACGGCCACATCAAGGCAGACATCGCCATCACTGGCGGCGTCCACACCGCAGAAGACGTGGTGAAGTCCATGATGGCCGGAGCCAAGGTGACCATGCTCGCTTCTGCTTTGCTGCAGAATGGAGTCGGCTACCTTCGTCCGCTGCGCAATCAGCTCGAAGCGTGGCTCGACCGCCACGAGTACGAAAGCATCGAGCAGATGCAGGGCAGCATGAGTCAGGAGAACGTTCCCAACCCGAAAGCCTTCCAGCGCTCCAACTACATGCGGGTGCTCTCCAGCTACGCGGTCAGGTAACTCGATCGGTTTCGCGCAACACAAAGGAGCGGCTCCGAGCCGCTCCTTTGCATTTCAAGTCAGCCGCGTTTACGCAGCCTTTGTGCCTGCCTTGAGTTGATAGCTGCCTTCAAAGGTGACTTCGGAATCGCTCGGAGAAGTCATGTGCCCTTTGAATGTGCCATTGCCCGAAATCCCGGCAAAGTGCCCCGTGCCATGCGTGTATTTCCATGAGCCCTCGAACGTGACCTGGTCGCCCTTGGTGGTAATCTTGCCTTCCCACGACCCGCCCTCGCGGTCGCCGTTGGCATGCTCGTTGGTAAAGTAGCCGCGCTCATGCCCATGTCCGTTGGTGATGTCGGCGGTACTCCAGGAGCTGTGTCGTGTGTTGTTGAACTGAGGGTCGCTGCACGTCTGTTGCGCGCTGCCAGCTCTCAGCATCAACTGATGCCCGGGTGTGTCATTGCAGGAAACGATTGTCTGTGACAGGGAATTGCCCTTCAACTGGCCGGTAAAGTTTGGCATGGTTCCTCCGTGTGCTGCTTGAGTCGTGCAATGGAGTGGATCGGGTTCGAACATCTCCCAATCGTGCAGGAGGGCGCTCGACTGCGTGAAGAATGGCGAGAGCCGCGCTAAATGGGAACTGAATCAGGAACAATCACACGGCCTTCGCAGAGTGGTGCCAGGACCTCAGCCTCAGAGGCGGCGTGTTTCGTCGGAGTTGCCTGCTCAAAAGTAATATTGAGGGTGCCCCATTTCTGCCCGTTGTTGGCAGAAGGGGTCCTTTTCCGGGTGGCCCATTCAAGCCTTCCTTTGACTTGAGTGGGGGAGTCCTAGTCCATCCTCCTGATATGATTACGAGTTTGCTGATTCACTCTCAGGAGTTCCCTTATGACTCGTCGCATCATCGCCATCATGGCGTTACTGTGTGCTCTTGCTGCCATTTCCACTGCCGATGAAGGCATGTGGCTCTTCAACAAAGCCCCCAAGGACCAGATCCAGAAGGAATACAACTTCACCGTCACCGATCCCTGGCTCGAGCATCTCCGCCTCGGCTCCGTGCGCTTCAACAACGGCGGTTCCGGCTCCTTCGTCTCTGAAGATGGACTTGCCTTCACCAATCATCATGTCGGACGCGTCTGCCTGCAGCAGCTCTCCACCAACAAGAAGGACTACATCAAGGACGGCTTCTACGCCAAAACGCAAGCTGAAGAAGGCAAGTGTCCTGATCTCGAACTCAACGTGCTCGTCGAAATTACAGACGTGACCGCCGATGTGCAGCAGGCCGCGCAGCCCGGCATGAGTGACGCCGATGCCGGACAGGCACAGCGCCAGAAGATGTCCGCTATTGAGAAGGAATGTTCCGAGAAGACCGGACTCCGCTGCGACGTGGTCACACTCTACGCGGGCGGAATGTACAACCTCTACAAGTACAAGAAGTACACCGACGTGCGCGTGGTCTTCGCTCCCGAAGCGCAGATGGCTTTCTTCGGCGGTGACCGAGACAACTTCGAGTACCCGCGCTACGACCTCGACATCACCTACTTCCGCGTCTATGAAAATGACAAGCCGGTGCATCTCGCCAACTTCCTCAAGTGGTCGCCCACGGGCACCAAAGAGGGCGAGCTGGTCTTCGTCTCCGGACATCCCGGCGGCACCGAGCGCCTGCTCACCATGGCCGAGCTGAACTTCCTTAAAGACGTGCAGACCGGATACGTCATCGATCTGCTCACCCGCCGCGACAAGGTGCTGCATCAGTTCGCCGCGGGGTCGGCGGAAAACGCCCGCGTCAGCGCCGATGCAATCTTCGGAGTGGAGAATTCGCTGAAGGCTTACAAGGGCCGCCGCCAAGGGCTTGACGATAAGGACCTGATGACGAAGAAGGCTGACGCAGAGAAAAAACTGCGCGCCGCCGTGGACGCCGATCCCAAGCTCAAGGCGCAGTACGCGTCCGCGTGGGAAGAAGTCTCCAAGGCCGTCGAAGTTCGCAAGCAGCTCTTCTTCCCGTTCATGTTTGTGGAGCGCAATGGTGGCTTCAACGCTTCGCTCGCTCAGTTCGCCCGTGTGCTGGTGCGCGTGACCGCCGACAAGCAGAAGCCGAACTCAGATCGCCTGCGCGAATACACGGATGCGCGCCTGCCCTCGCTGGAGCAGCAGCTCTTCTCCACCGCGCCCATCTATCGCACCATGGACGTGGCGACGCTCACCGAGTCACTCACGCTGATGCGTGAAAAACTTGGTGCCGCCGATCCGACGGTAGTTCGCGCGCTCAACGGTAAGACGCCTGCAGAAGCCGCCAAGGCGCTGATCGACGGCAGCAAACTTGATGATCCCTCGCTGCGCAAGCAGCTCTATGAAGGCGGCGCCGCTGCTGTTGCGGCAAGCACAGACCCGCTGATCGTGCTCATGCGCGACATCGATCCTCGCGCCCGCGAACTGCGCAAGCAGTGGGACGACAAAGTGGAAACCGTCGTCCGTTTGAACTCGACGAAGATCGCCCAGGCGCGCTTCGCCGCGCAGGGTACCAACAGCTATCCCGACGCAACCTTCACCCTGCGCCTCAGCTACGGAACCATCAAGGGCTACCAGGAAAGAAAGAAGTGGATTGCTCCGTACACCACCGTGGGCGGAGCCTTTGAACACGCGGCTGCCAACGGCAACAAGGGCGACTTCGAGTTGCCCAAGAGTTGGGACGCGTCCAAGAGCAAGCTCAACTTGGAAACTCCGCTGAACTTCGTCCACACCTCAGACATCATCGGCGGCAACTCCGGTTCGCCGACGGTAGACAAGAAGGGTGAAGTTGTCGGCATCATCTTTGACGGCAACATTCAATCGCTGCCGTGGGACTTTGCGTATGACGATCGCCAGGGTCGCGCCGTGTCAGTTGATTCACGCGCCATCCTCGAAGCCATCCGCAAGGTCTATCACGCGGACGCTCTCGCCGATGAACTTGTGAACGGACACCAGGCACACTAGCGCCCGCGGCCGGAGCGGCGTCAGTTGCCGCGTACCCGGCTGCGAAGCTTGTCCCGTCCTTAAACCGCCCGGAGGAGAAATCCTCTGGGCGCACTTTTTGCTGCTGACGATTCACTCATATGTCAATCGTTGGAAGGCCCATGTTGCCATATTTGGCAATGGTTTGTGCGCTTCGGCCAACGATTGCGCCACTGGTAAACATCCCCCGTCCAACGATTACCCAAAAGGTCAATCGTTGGCCTGCGGCTCGGCTACAATCGGGGAAGCCTTTTTATGCCGCGCACCTACTTCCATGTCGATATGGATGCCTTCTTCGTCTCGGTGGAGGAGCTCTACGATCCCTCGCTGAAGGGCAAGCCCGTGGTAGTGGGAGGCCGCGCCGATCAGCGCGGTGTGGTGGCTGCCGCCTCGTACGCGGCGCGCAAGTTCGGCGTGCACTCGGCGCTGCCGTTGCGAGAAGCCGCGCGCCTCTGTCCCCATGCGGTGTTTCTGGAAGGCCATCCCGAGCGATATCGCGAGCAGTCAGCCGCGGTGCGGCAGGTGCTGCTCAAGTTCACGCCGCTGGTGGAGATGGCTTCCATTGACGAAGCTTATCTCGATATGACAGGCACCGAGCGTCTGCACGGTCCGGCGATGAAGGCCGCGAATTTACTGCACCAAACGATGAAGAGTGAAACGCGCCTGAACTGTTCGGTGGGCATTGCTTCTGCTCGCGTGGTGGCCAAGGTGGCCAGCGACCAGGCCAAGCCCAACGGAGTGCTGCGTATTTTGCCCGGGCTGGAAGCGAACTTTCTTGCGCCGCTCGATGTGCGCCGCCTCCCCGGCGTGGGCAAGGTCACGGAAGAACATTTGCGCGAGTGCGGCGTGCGCACCATCGGCGATCTTGCGAAGCTGACGGAGCGCACGCTGGGCAGAAAGATTGGCGAAGGACTCGCCGCGCTGATTGAGAAAGCGCAGGGGCGCGACGCGGGCGGATGGTATGACCAGGAGGTCGGCGCGAGCGACGATCCCAAGTCGATCAGCCACGAGCACACGTTCAACGTCGACGAGCGCGACGGCGTAGTGCTGGAGTCCATGCTGGCGCGGCTCAGCGAGATGGTGTGCCGCCGCTTGCGTGAACATCAACTGCATGCGCGCAAGGTGCAGATTAAATTGCGCTACTCGGACTTCACCACCTACACGCGCGGCTTCACCCTGGAGCGCGCCACGCAACTCGACGCCGAAGTGTTGGAGATTGCGCGCACGCTCTTCCGCTCCAACTGGCAGAAGGGGCGCGCCGTGCGATTGATCGGCGTGCAGACCAGTTCGCTCGAAGTCGCAAGCGGACAGATGGACTTGCTGGCCGGAACCGCGGAGGTGCGCATGAAGCAGACGATGAGTGCGGTGGATTTGTTGCGCGACCGCTTCGGCGAATCTGCTGTGTCGCTGGCCAGCGGAATGAGCGTGCGCTTCCGCGAGCGCACGCAGGAGAATCCGGCGGCGCTGCCGGGCAAAGAACCCCGCAGCAAGCGCGAGCCGGAGAAATAGCAACACCTTCGACAACGCGGGCGCCGAGGCGTCCACCCCTGCGCCCGTTCGCGGACAAAATGGATTATCGTTCAGCGTTCAATGGGGACGGCGTGAAAGAGTAGGCGACTGGATTGCCGCGGATTTCCAGGCGCGTCGCATCATCTGCGTTTGAGACTATCTGCAACTCGGTCTGTTTGGACGGCGCGCTCAACACATGCGGAGTAAATGTCACCCTGGCCACCAGTTCCTCTTCATCAGCCTGGACGAGTTCCGAAGCTTGCTCGTTGTGAACCACGCGTAGGAACTCTACGACCGGGCCATCCGTGGATCGAGTCTCTCTGACTGTGTACTCTCCCGGTTGCAGGACCGTGCCACCAACTTCCGTGGCGTGGGTGATCTCCAACATTCCCTTCTTGTGAGAGCGGGGTGAGGTGCTCTGCGCGTTTGCAAATCCAGCGAGCGCCACCATCATCGCGAGTGTTACCGCTGCAATTTGTGCCTGCCTGGCAATGCCGTAAAGAGTGTCGATTCGCTTCATCACTGATCTCCTTTTGTGAACTGCCATGCGTCTTGTGCTTGCCGCGCCGCAGTTGCATGGAGAACCGGACGACAGCACTTTTATTCCGCAGTTCTCTGCATCTGGCGCGCGCGAAAACTTTCTTCAAAAACTTCGGAATCACCGGGAATAAATCGTGCGCGACGTAGTTCTTGTACCCATTCGAGCCTCCCGAGGAGACGTCCATGAGAAAACCGGTTGCAGATGTAGCAGAAGAGGTACTGCGAAGAGGTGCCTCCACTTCGCCAGAAAGTTCCGATGGAATTGACCGCCGCGGATTCCTGCACTGCATGGCGTGGGCGGGCACGGGAATCATCTGGAGCTTTGCCGCGGGCATCCCTGTGTCCAGCGTCTTCGGCGCCACTCCTCCCAAACAGAGGCCATCGGATTTCAGCTTCATCCAGATCAGTGACAGTCACATCGGATTCTCGAAGCCAGCGAATCCAGATGTAACGGGCACGCTGCAAAAGGCAGTGGACAAGATCCGCGCGGCATCCGTTGCTCCGGACTTTCTGATTCACACCGGCGATCTCTCGCACACCTCCAAGCCTGCGGAGTTCGACACCATGGACCAGGTGCTCTCCGCTACCAAGCGTGAAATCTTCTACGTTCCCGGAGAGCACGACACTTCCGTGGACGACGGCAAGCTCTATCTCCAGCGCTATGGAAAAGACTCGCGCGGGAGTGGCTGGTACAGCTTTGACCACAAGGGCGTTCACTTCGTCGGTCTGGTCAACGTGGTTCAGTTGGAAGGAATGGGGCATCTGGGCGACGATCAACTTACCTGGCTCAATCAGGACGTTGCGCACCTTGGTAGCAGCACGCCGGTCGTGCTGTTTGCGCACATCCCCCTGTGGGCGGTTTATCCGGAATGGGGCTGGAGCACGTCTGACAGCGAGCAGGCACTCTCCACGCTGAAGCGCTTCGGTTCGCTTACGGTGCTCAACGGACACATTCACCAGGTCATGCAGAAAGTGGAAGGAAATGTTTCGTTTCATACCGCCATGTCCACTGCGTTCCCGCAACCTGCGCCTGGCACTGCACCTTCAGCAGGACCGATGAAGGTGCCAGCTGAAAAGCTGCGAGGAGTATTGGGAGTGACCGACGTTCACTTCATTCCGCAACAGCATCACCTGGCTGTGGTGGATTCGACACTGGCAGACTCGTCTGCCGCAAAGTCGTAGGTCATCGTCCATGGTGGCCACGAAACGATCGCTGTCAGGAACCATCGCTTTGTGCGCGGTCTTGGTGTTGTTGGCCACAGCCGCGTTGTCGCTGGTACATCCGTGGGGAAACCTGCGATCCAGTTCGCGCGCTGATGGCGTGATCCTGGCCGACTCCAATGCTCCAGAGCCTGTGCGGAAGATACTCGCCGAGAAGTGTGGGGACTGCCACTCCGCCAACACGCGGTGGCCCCTGTACAGCCGGATTGCGCCATCCTCGTGGCTGGTTGAGCACGACGTGAAAGAGGGGCGCGAGCACATGAATCTTTCCACCTGGGATCTCTACAACATCGACAGCCGGATTGACCTGCTCGCGAAAATTGCCACCCAGCTTCGCCAGGGGAAGATGCCGTTGAAACAATACCTGCTGCTGCATCCTGAAGCGCGACTCTCTGACGACGAACGGAAGCTCGTTGTGGACTGGACGAAAACCGAACGGAAGCGACTAATCGCCAATGCGGCCAAGTAGCTTGCTTGAATCGAATGGAGATGACATTGCAAGAGAAGAAAACGATGAATGCCACCCGCCACCTTTCAACCAGCGTCGTCGCCGCAGTCGCTCTGCTGCTGCTCGCGCTAGTCGTCTTTCCCCAGATCAGCCGCGCGGCAGAAGACGCGGAGCAGGGCAGGCAGCTATTTGAAAAACGTTGCACAGGATGCCACTCACTCGAGCGCAACAAAGAAGGTCCGAATCTGCGGGGCGTGTTCGGCCGCCCAGCGGGAACCGCTCCCGGCTTTAATTACTCCGCCGCGCTGCGTTCCGCACACTTCGTTTGGGATGAGCAGAAATTAGAGAAGTGGCTCACCGACACGCAGTCGCTCGTGGAAGACAACAACATGGACTTCCATGTGCCGAAAGCAGAGGAACGAGCCGAGATTATCCGCTTCCTGAAGTCGATTTCTTCGCCGCCGAAGAGCGCTTCCAATGTTTCAAATCGATAAACACGGTTAAAGAGCAAGATCATCGACAGCTCCCCACGCCTGCGTACCACGTGCGTCATGAGAGGCTTGGCACCCGCCAGGCCTCGCCCGTCCCATGTGCTGGCCAACCCTCTGTGACGAGCGGCAGATTGCGGGAGTCTTACATCACAGCCGCGAAGCCCAAGAATCACCGCAGACCGCCCGGCGGCAGTGAACACTGGTAAGTCCGCCGGATCCAGCGGACACGGATGAAAAGAAAGACCATAGATTCATCCGCGAAAGAGGAATTATGTCCAAAATTAATAGTGGAGTGAGCCGTCGTTCGCTGCTGAAAACGATGGCAATGAGTGCCGCGGCGGTTGGCGGCGGTTTTGCCCTGAACATGGCTGCACCCGGCACCGCCGAGGCGCAGGTCAAGAAGCTTCCTGAGAAGTGGGACGAGACGTGGGACGTGGTCGTCATTGGTTCGGGCTTTGCCGGATTGGCCGCTGCTGCGGAAGCTGCGGGCGCAGGTTCCAAGGTTGTCATTCTTGAGAAGATGCCGGTCTATGGTGGCAACTCCATCATCAACGGTGGCGAGTGCAACGCCTGGGATGATGAGTTCCATATGCGTGAAAAACTCGGCCTTGGTGATGACAGCCAGGAACTGCACATGAAAGACACCCTGAAGGGTGGCGACTACTACGGCAATCCTGAACTCGTGAAGATCTACACGGAGGGAGCTGTGCCGGCTCTGAACTGGATGATCGACGAGGGTGGATTGAAATTGCGGCAAGTCATCAACCGCACGGGAGGCCATACCGCTTACCGCACACATACCTGCGTGGAAGGCGTGGGCCGTGGCTACACCGAGGCGCTTCGGAAGATTGCAGAGGGCCGTGGGGCGAAGATCGTGTTGAACTCAACTCTCACATGGATTTGGCGCGCCGACGCCGATCCGAAGAGTCCTGTGATGGGCGTAGAGATCAAGCGTGGCAAGAAGGTTCTGAACATCAAGGCAAACCGCGCGGTCGTTCTCGCTTCGGGTGGCTTTGGTCGCGACGTTGCCATGCGAACGATTTACAACCCAACTTTGGGTCCCGGCTACAACTCGACAAACCATCCTGGCGCCACCGGCGAGTCGATCCGTTATGCGCAGGCTGTGGGAGCCGAAGCTATTCACTTAGCTTTCATTCAGCTCTATCCGTACGCCGAACCAGAGACGGGCCTGCTTGATGCGCCGGCCGTTTACCCATTCAGGGGACCGGGGTATGGGATCGTTTACGTCAACAAGGCAGGCAAGCGCTTTGTGAACGAGAACGAACGCCGCGATGTTGTCGCCCGCGCTGAACTTGCCACCGGAACCAAGCCCACGTTCTCCATCTTCAATGAAAAAATGATTCCGAAGATGGGAACCAAGGAAGAGGTCGAGGCTGGACTGGCGCGAGGACGTTTCGTCAAGGGCGAGACTCTTGCCGAACTCGCGGGAAAGCTGGGAGTTCCTGCTGATGCCCTGCAAGACACCGTTACCAAACATAACCAGTATATGAAGGACGGAAAAGATCCCGAGTTCAACCGTTCATACACAAAGGTGATGCTGCCCCTCGACGAGGGTCCGTTCTACGGCATCGCCCAGTGGCCAGCCGTGCACTTCTGCATGGGTGGACTCCGCATCAACGGTCAGGCCCAGGTTTTGGACATCTTCTCCAACCCGATTCCGCGCTTCTACGCGGCGGGCGAAGTGACCGGGGGAATCCACGGCGCCAACCGCTTAGGCGGAAATGCAACCGGTTCATGCACCGTCTTCGGCCGCATTGCCGGCACGAACGCCGCCAAAGAGCCAGTAGCCTAGCTTCACAGGGAGGTCAGCGCAGCCCGCGCTGGCCTCCCCTTTCTTACATTCCAGATCGGATATGACGATGTCGAAATCTCGTTTCTTTTTTTTGACGATTCTCCTGCTGACTCTTACCTGCGGAACGGCCCTGGCACAAGCTGCCGATCCCTGCCAGCGCTGCCACAAGGATTTCACGAAGGTTCTCCCCAAGCAGCACGCCGAGGTGAAAGGAGGGCTCGAACAGTGCCTTGCCTGTCACAGCACGGGGCAGAGCGGCGCGGCGGAGAAGAATGCATTTTCCACCAGCATCCACCTGCAACATGCGGCCAAACAAAAGTTGGAATGTACCGCCTGTCACACCTTTGTGGATGGCAAGAGCTTCGGATTGATAGGGCAGAAAAACTCGTGGGGCGCTCCCAAGGGTGAGGACCTGGCTTTGATGAAGAAGGAGATGGCCAGTTGGTCAGGCTCCAACTTCACGGACAACATGCACGCCAAGGCCAATGTGGATTGTGCGGGCTGCCACGGCAAGGATGTTCCGGTTTCCGATTCCACAGTGGAAAACGCACGCTGCCTGGCCTGCCACGGTCCGGTAGAGAAGCTGGCGGAAAAGTCGGCCAACAAGGATTTCCCCAAGCGCAATCCGCATGCTTCGCACTATGGCAGCGACATTGCCTGCACCACCTGTCATCACGCGCATGAGGCGTCCGTAGTCATGTGCGCAGACTGTCACAAACTTTGGAAGCTGGATGTTCCGGGCGCGGCGAAATAGTCGCTTAACGGTTCATCTGGTAAGGCAGTTTGATTCTGAGCAACTTGAAGGTTTTGAGGATCAAGGCGCGTGCTTGCGTTTTGATATTGCGATAGGCGGCAGCGCGGAAGATCATTCCGCGCTGTTTTCGCAAGAAGCTGGCTTCGCTGGGCGGAGCGTGGTGCAGCGCAGCATAGCAGGCCGAGACGATCTCGTCGAACTCGTTCTCCGGTGCAAAGTGTTGAAGCCATGCCTCTCGCGCCAACCGTCCGCGGGCCGCGCTGGTGGCAACGTGCGGTTCGAGGAGTTCAGGAAGCCGGGCGATGTCCTTCTCCGGAATGCGAAGAAGAAATGAATCCCAGTCAATGCCAGCCGGGAGCAGGTAGTCATCTGCAATCAGCACCGGGGCCACTCCGGCGCTCATCACTTCAAAAAAACGGATGCTGCCGCAGCCCGCGCCGCGGGGACACAGCACAAAGTGCGAAGTCGCGATGGTTTGGGCGTACCGCTGCTGCCTTGCTTCCCGGTCGGGCTGCGAGCGATCCCAATGCCAGTAGGCGCTGGTGTTCTCGATCAAAACATCCTGCCGCTTGAAGTCGAGATTGAACAGGCGCTTGCGGACCATAGATGTGCTTCCGCCCTGGAATGAGAAGAGCAGCTTCTTGGCTGCGTTGTCTTCGACGGGAGCGACGTAGCGGTTCGAGAACTGACCGTCTCGGGAGATGTAGGAGTAGCTGAAGACGCGTCCCGCGCGACTGTGTTCGCCTACCTGAGCAGAGCAGTAGACTCCGGGTACGAGCGGAAGGAAGTCGTCATCTTCTGTGTAGACCGCGCATTTCTCAGGGCATGCTCGATAGACAGGGTGGGAGAGCAGCAGCTCTGGAGTACGCCCGAAGTCTCCCAGAAAGATCACCATGTCGGCATCGCCATGTTCTTCGACGAGGCTATGCCGGCTGTGTTCGGCCCTCTTGCTGAGCAGGTCCTGCAACTCGCCCGCGACAAGCGGAATCAGATGGACTTTCATGGGCTCGATCTTGCCGTTTTGCGCGAGTTCAAGAGTGGAATCAGCGTATGCCATCTAAGGCGAATGTTACTGGAATCAGACATTCAGCCACAAGCTCAGGACGCCTGCTTGTGCTTTGAAATTCAACTTACCTTGGCTATTATCCTGGCAGTGGCACCGCCGGGTGCTTGTATCAAATTTCTGGGGAACAGAAACTCTTTCGAAGTTCTCGTGTTTACGAAGTGTGAGTTTTACGAATCAGCGGCAAGGATGTTTTGAACCGGAATGAAGCGCTTACGCTGGTGTGCTCTCATTTTTGTTGTTGCGGCTGCGGCCCATGCTTTTGCGGACGCAGCGTTCCTCTTGGAGGAGCCCTACGGCGCGTTTGGGAGCATGAATCCAACTGGCCACGCGGCCGTGTATCTCAGTAGTGTCTGTGCTGCATCGCCTACGCAGTTGCGCCGCTGCGAACCCGGAGAGGCTGGCGTAGTCATCAGCCGCTATCACAGGGTTGCTGGATACGATTGGATTGCCATCCCGCTGCTTCCTTACCTTTATGCGGTTGAGACGCTTCCTGAGATTCCGAAATCTGCAGACGCACAATCTGTGGCTGCGCTTCGTGATGAGTATCGTCGCGCTCACCTCACTGCGCTCGCGCCCGATGCGGCCGATGGTGGAACGCCAAGAGGCGACTGGACGCAACTGGTTGGCTCGGCCTACGATCGCACCCTCTATGGTTTCCAGATCGAGACCACTCCAGAGCAGGACGACGCTCTCATCCAGTATTTCAACAATGGCGTGAACCGGACGCGCTACAGTCTGTTGCGCAACAATTGCGCGGACTTTGCACGCGAGGTAATGAACTTCTACGTGCCTCACGCGGTTCATCGGAACTTCTTTGCAGACGCAGGCATTACCACGCCAAAGCAGGTGGCTCGCTCGCTGGCTCGGTACGCCCATCATCATCCCATCGTGGAGTTGTCGTCTTTCCAGATTCCGCAGGTGGCTGGAGGCATCCACCGCAGCCATTCCGCCGACGGTGTGGCTGAGGCGCTGTTGAAGACCAAGAAGTATGTGGTTCCGCTGGCCATTCTCAGCCCGGCGGTGACCGGCAGCATCGCGGTGGTGTATTTCACCGAAGGACGATTCAATCCCAAGCGCGATGCTTCGATGTTTGATGTTTCCCGCGCGCTCCAGCCGCAGTCTTCACGAACTCCGGCCCCGGCCATGATCAATCCCCTTGCGGTCCCGGGCGTCATTCCAGAAGAACCGAAGGCCCCGAATCCTTAAGCAGCTGTCGGCCTTCACTCAGCCGCTTCGACGTGGATTCACCATGCCTCTTCCGGTTGTACCGCGCAGTGGGTTATTCTGGATTGGCCGTACTCTCTGACCGCGTTGCGCCTTCTCCGTGTGTGACAAGCATTCAGATGATTTGAGCAGCCAGCATCACGCCTCAACCGCGAGGGTGTAACACTGCGTTAATCGGCAACCCATATTCTGAATTGGCTTGAGAATGACCGTACAAACTCAAAGATTTACCAATTCGATCCTGGCAATGGTGCGAGCCGCAGCGGCCTCCCTATGTTTGCTGCTCCTGCTCCTCGGTGGTGCCCTTGCGCAGCAGCCATCGCAGACCACCCCCCCTACGACGGAGCGTGCAGCGGCGGACGCGCCCTCTGCCCAGGCCGAAGACATTCCGGCTATGTTCCCGCATTTTTCTGACACTCGCTTCTGGCTCTCGGGACAGGCCAATTTCATCTTCCAGGTTCATCCGCCTTTTCACGCGGACTACAGCGGCAAGAATAGTCTGAGCCCCAATTACGAGAAGGCCACCTCGCGCGTCCTCACTCTTTACACGGGTGTGCGTCTCGGTTCCAGCACGGAACTGCTGGCCGACGTGGAAGAAACTGGCGGCGCGGCGTTGAGCACCGGGCTCGGACTCGCTGGTTTCACCAACCTGGATATTGTTCGGAACCCGTCGCTGACCAAGGCTCCCTACCTCAGCCGCGGCATGATTCACAAGGTCTTCGCCTTCAGCAGTGACAGCGTTGAGAACGCACGCAACAATCTCTCGCTCTTTGAAGAATTGCCGCGCCGTCGCCTGGAAGTTCGCTTCGGCAAATTCAGCACCGTGGACTTCTTCGATCAGAACTCTGTCGGCACCGACACGCACCTGCAGTTCAGCAATTGGGCGGTCGACAACAACGGCGCCTACGATTATGCAGCCGATACCCGCGGCTACACCGTCGGCCTGACAGCGGACTACGAAGACCGGAACTGGGGATTCCGCTTTGCGGAAGCACTGATGCCGAAGGTCGCCAACGGAATCGACCTGGTGTGGAAGCCGTGGCAGGTGCACGCCGAAAACTTTGAGTACGAATTGCGTCGAGGATTTCTTCCCGGCAAGCCGGGCGTCGTACGCGTGTTGGCCTTCACCAACTACGCCAACATGGGCATCTATCGCGATGCAGTGTCCCAGTTTGAGCAGCATCTGGTTGTGGTTCCAGAGATCACCAGACATCCCTGGCACATCACGCGCAAATATGGTTTCGGGCTGAACCTGGAGCAGAATATCGCGCCCAACCTGACGGCCTTTGCCCGCTTCGGGTGGAATAACGGCAAGACCGAATCCTTTGCCTACACCGAAATCGATCAGACGCTCGCCGTGGGGCTGGGAGCTGCTGGCGCGCTCTGGCATCGCAAATATGATCGCGCGGGCATTGCCTTTGTCACCGATGGAATCTCCAAGGACCACCAGAACTATCTGGCAGACGGAGGCCGCGGGTTCCTTCTCGGCGACGGGGCGCTACGTTACGGACGCGAAAACGTTATGGAGAGCTATTACACCGCGCACGTCTGGCGTGGCCTCTACGTGGCTCCGGGCATTCAGCACATTGTCGATCCGGGATACAACCGCGCTCGCGGTCCAGTCCTCGTGCCTTCCTTCCGCGTGCACACGGAATTCTAGCCAGCTCTCATCAGTCTGCGCTTGACGCTTCCGCCTTCGGCCACGGTGGTAGAACCTTCACCAGCACTGTCAGGATCAGGAAGGGAAGAATCAAGAGTCCGGCGGCAATCAGTTCGCCTTCGCGCGAAATGAGATCCACCTTGTAGGTTGTGTATCCGAGGAAGCTCTTGGAGAAGAGCTGACCGCCGATGACCACATTCCACCGCATCGCAAAGATGCCGATGATTGTCAGGCACCCGCAGACCGCATAGGCGAGCCGCCTCATCTTCTCCGGCACATGGAACACTTGAATTGCTCCAAGCGTCAGGATCGGCACGATAGTTCCAAGTGCAATCTGCAGCACGATCTGTGAGAAGAAGAGCTTTGTGTGCATCATGAAGTCCAGCGAGCGAAACGATTCATCTGCCTCATAGATGCGATGGATCAGGTCGAGCATTTCCAAACCGAAGTCGATGATGAAGGTGTACAGCAGGTACTGCGCAATCGTATCCACGCAGCGCATGTCGATCGGCTGATGCCGCATCTTCGAAGTCGCCATATAGAGCAGCAGGACAACTGCAATTCCACTCACCATCGCCGAGAAAATGAACACAACCGGCATGAGTGGAGAGGACCACCACGGGTTTGCCTTAACCGACCCGAAGATGAATCCCACATAACCGTGCAGCAGGAACGCCGACGGTATGCCGATCAGCGTGACCACCCAGCCCACGCGGTCGTCCACCCGCAGCGCGCCCTCGCTGATGTTGCTGGAACCCAGTGTGAGTGCGCGATAGAGCAGACGCTTCGCTCCCGTACTGCTTTGCGAAAGCAACACAATCTCCTGACGGAACTCGAGCCAGATCTCAAGCAGAATCACGGCCATCAAGTACCAGAGATAGACAAAGCCGAACATCGCCATTGCCGACGTTGTGTGCGGCGTCAGATACATTTCCAGTGAACGCTCCGGGCGGCCGAGGTGCAGTTGCAGCGGAAGCGGCGCCACCAGGAGGAATGAGAGCGCGGTCAACAGTGCCAGCCGATAGGTCGGCTTCACCGCAGTCACGTGAAAAATCCTCTCCAGCGATGCGAGGATGAATGCGCCCGCAACCAATCCGGTCACGAACGGATACACCACGATCAGCACGCTCCACTGCAACTCGATCTCATTCGGATACATGAACCCATCAACTGGCATGATCGCAATCTCCTTAGCGCACTGAACCGTCGAGGTCGTGGTAAAAGACCTTTGCGCCGGTAGCCAGATGCGGCTTCAAAACCTGCACGCTGTGGGTCTTCAGAAACTCATGGATGGGATCATTGGGATTCTTCAGGTCTGCCAACTGTCGCGCTCCCGTGGGACAACTCTCGCAACACGCCGTGGTCAGTCCCTTGGTGATGCGGTGGTAACACAGCGAACACTTCTCCGCCGTGTGCTTGGTTGGGTGGAGAAAGCGGCAGCCGTACGGGCAGGCCTGAATGCAATAGCGGCATCCCAGGCAGTAGGTCTCATCCACCAGTACCACGCCGTCGGGAGTATGCAGCGTCGCGCCGACCGGGCACACCTGCGTGCATGGTGAATCGACACAGTGGTTGCACATCTTGGGCACGAAGAAGTTCTTGCCGCCCTCGAACTTACTGGGCGGAAAACCATTGATGGCACCATCTGGCGAGTCCACCTGCGGAGTTTCCTGCTGCCAGTCTGCAATGTGATAGCGCTCTACCCAGGTGCGGAAGTAGCCTTCCGGCACATTGTTCTCTGCCGAGCAGGCGCGCACGCAACTGCCGCAGCCGATGCACTTATCAATGTCGAGGAGCATTCCCCACCAGTGCTCGCTGCGGTTGTAATTGGGAGCGGTCTCGGGCGTTCCGGCCAGAACATACTTCCAGGCAAGCGCCGCGGCGGGGAGCAACACAATCAGTTTGCGTCGCGTAATCATGATTTCTTTTCTCCCGGTGAAAGCAGCGGACTATGCGGCTGGTGGCAGGTTTTGCAAACCTCACCGCCAGAGTGCTGCGCTGCCGCCACCTGCGGAAAGCCCTTCGGTTTGGCGATGTTCTCCGCGTGACAGCGTACGCACAAGACCGCCGTGTCTGGCAGTTGCGGAATCACCGCGCCAGGATCCTCGGCGTGTTTGGCGAGCGGCCCATGGCAGCTTTCGCAGTTCACTCCCGCGTGCTTACCGGCCTTCTTTACATCCAGTACTTCCGAGTGGCACTGTTCGCAGGCCTGATGGCCGGCGTAGGAGAGTGGTTTGGAACTCAGCTCTGCCAGCGCGTCGCCACGGTAATGGCCATATTGTCCGAAGCTCTTCGGGATGAAATGCGCCCGGACCAGCACAAAGAGCGCCAGTACCAGTACGAATGCCCCCGCAAGCCGGACGATGTGTTCGGCGTCTTTAAATTTTGTCAAGTGCACCCCGTTCGTATCCGGCTGCCATCGATCGCGGCTACGAGTGGTTCACACTGTTACTGCATTCGCGGGAGATACTCGGTGATTTTCCGCACAGACAGGTGTGATTATTACCCAAATGAGCACTATAATCCGTAAGCAGCTTCCGCGCTTCACCGGGGTCAACTGATTGCAGTTTTCAGGGCAACATGGTCGCGCAGATGAGTCGTCGGCTAGTGGCCGCGCAGTTCTAACGCTTGGCTTTACGGTCCTGTCGATCTGCACGATTTTGATTGTGGGGCACATCTTTAACCCCCCGGTATATATCCGCACGATTGCCAATCTAGGTGAAAGCAAACCAAACAGCCTCATCGGCTTTCTTCTGCTCGCCTCCGCACTGCTGCTACTGGACAATGCGCGGCGAGCCTTGCGAACCGCGTCGCGTATCTGTGCGTTCTGTGCAGCGCTACTCGGAACACTGACCGGCCTTGAATACATGACTGGCTGGCAGGCGGGCCTGGACCAATTCTTTTTCTCGAGTTTGATCAATGCGGGAAGCTTGCATCCGAGCCGGATGTCTCCTGTTACGGCGTTGAACCTCGTTCTATTGGGCGGCGCAATTCTCCTGGTGGATGTTCGGTGGCGCCGTGTCCCGATCTCATCCATTCTCACCTGGACGGTTGCCTGCCTATCGTTTCTCTCGCTGACGGGCCATTCCTTTGATCCTGGCGCGCGCGATCTGTTGCGAATATTTTCTTCCGTCGCGCTGCCCAGTTCGTTCATGTTTCTGCTGTTGTGCGTGGCCATTCTGTTTGCCCGGCCGAAGCGCGGTGTTGCTGCCATTCTCCTCAGCCCCGATCTGGGGGGACAGGTGGCAAGACGTCTTCTCCCTGCTGTTGTCTTCCTTCCTTTCGGGGCCAGCCTGCTGATCTTCAGGATGTATCAGCACGGCTCTTACGGTTCCGCGCTGATGGTCTTTCTGTTTGTTGTGGCTCCGGTGTTGATCTTTGTGCCGCTCGTGTTGATAAGCGCGTCGGTGGTGGACCGAATCGAGCACGGGCGCAAGCAGAGTGAGGAGGAGCTTCGAACCAGTACTCAGAGGTTCGCGAGCGTTGTCGGTTCAGCAATGGATGCGATTGTCACCCTGGATGAAAGTCAGCGCATTATCGTTTTCAACGAAGCCGCTGAAAGAATGTTTGGCTGTCCCTCATGGGATGCCATTGGGAAACCGCTCGACCGCTTCATCCCTCCGGAGTCCCGTGAAATCCATGCACAACTAATTCAGAACTTTGGGGAGTCGCGCAGCACCAAACGCTCCATGATGCATCCGGCTCGCCTCTCGGCGGTGCGTGTCAACGGAGAGCGCTTTCCAATTGAAGCCACTATCTCTCACGTCCACGTTGCCGGACAGAAGCTCTTTACCGTCATTCTTCGTGACATCTCCGCCCGTCAGCTCTCCGAAGAAACCCTGCTTCTCAGCGAGGCCCGTTTCCGTTCCATCTACGAGCAGGCTGCGGTCGGCATCGCGCAGGTTGCGCTGGATGGACATTTCCTCATGGTCAATGCGGCGCTGTGCCGCATGCTGGGCTATGCGGAAGATGAATTGCTCGCCAAACGCGTTGCAGACATCGTTCATCCGGACGACCTGGAACTGCAGGCCAGCCACGCTGCAGCGACGCGGCACAATCTCTCCGCTTCCCACGAAGTTGAAAAACGTTATCTGCACCGTGACCGGTCCATTGTCTGGGTCAGCGTTTCGTCCTCCGTGGTGACCGACCCGAAGGGTGCGCCGCTCTACACCATCTCCGTCGTGCAGAATGTTACCGAGCGCAAGCGTGCCGAAGATCAACTCCAGCAGGCGCAAAAGATGGAGGCCATCGGGCGTCTAGCAGGGGGCGTGGCGCATGATTTCAATACGCTGCTCAACGTGATGCTCGGCTACTCTGACTTGCTTCTCGCCGATCTTTCGCCAGATGACCCGCGCCATGAACGGGTGATGCAGATCAAGAATTCCGGAGAGGCTGGAGCCCTGCTTACTCGCCAACTGCTGGCTTTCAGCCGTAAGCAGCCCACCGCGCAGGAAGTGCTGGATCTTCGCGAGATCGTCACCAAGATGACGCCGATTCTTGCGCGACTGCTGCACGAAGACGTCGAGTTGAACGTGAAGTGCAGCGATGATCGATGTCTCATCAAGGTTGACCCCGGCCAGATTCAGCAGCTCATCCTCAACCTTGGGGCAAACGCCGGAGACGCCATGCCAAATGGCGGCCAGATCAGCTTCGAAGTGAAAGAAGTAGAGATCGATGAAGCTTATGTGGAGCAGCACCCCACCATCAGTGTGGGGCGCTTTGTGATGCTCTCCATCAGCGACTCCGGCACTGGCATGGACCAGGATACAGCCGCTCACATCTTCGAGCCCTTCTTCACTACCAAGGATGCAGGGAAGGGAACAGGTCTCGGCCTTGCCACCGTCTATGGCATTGTGAAGCGTAACGGAGGGGATATATGGGTCTACAGCGAACCGGGCGTGGGCACCATGTTCAAGATCTATCTCCCCCTGGCGAAGGGCGAAGAAGTGCTGGCGCGGCAGGAACCAGTGGCTCAGGTCTCCAGCGGCGGAGGAGGGGAAACTATCCTTCTGGTGGAAGACTCCGCGGCTCTGCGTGAGTTGACCGCGGTGATATTAGCCCGGGATGGCTACCACATTTTGATGGCAGAAGATGGCGTGGCGGCAATGGAGCTGTCCAGGGAATATGCCGGTCGAATTCACCTGGTGCTGACCGATGTAGTCATGCCGCGCATGCGGGGACCTGTTCTTGCAGCGCAGATTGTTCAGCAGCGCCCAGACATCGCTGTCGTCTTTCTGTCAGGTTATACCGAGGAATGGATTCTGCAGTTGGAAGGCCTCGCCGGGGCAACTTTGGTGGAAAAACCATACACCGCGGCTTCACTTCTGCGTGCCATCCGGCGCTCCCTTGATGATTCCGCCTCGCGAAGAGCACGGCGTGCTCACAACGCGTAACGTTCATTTCCTGTCGCAGGCACGGATCGACGCTGGATTGGTCCTGTTCGCCAAGCCCTCCGCAGCTTACAATGTTCAAGATTTGATCATTCGATCGAGAGACCCGCAGAGGTCTCAATGTTCACAGGGGAGATTCACCTCAACATGGCAATGTCGATTCCACAGTCGCAGACCGCCACCGCCCCAGGTATGGAAAAAAGCCAGAGCGGCGCAATGGCAATGGTTACCACGCTATTTTTCATGTGGGGCTTTCTTACCTGCCTCAATGACATTCTGATCCCGCATCTCAAGTCGATCTTTGACCTGAACTACGCGCAGGGCATGCTGGTTCAGTTCGCCTTCTTCTCTGCCTACGCGGTGTTTTCCATTCCCGCCGGTAAGTTGATCGAGTGGCTCGGCTACAAGGGAACCATGGTTGCCGGACTGCTCATCATGGGAACCGGCGCGCTGATGTTCATTCCCGCCGCGCGTATTCCATCATTTCCGCTGTTTCTTGCCGCGCTCATTGTTCTGGCTGCTGGCATTACCTCTCTTCAGGTTGCGGCGAACCCATACGTTGCTGTGCTAGGGCCTGCCCGCTCGGCCTCCAGCCGCCTGAACCTAACGCAGGCCTTCAACTCCCTGGGAACAACCCTGGCACCGTTTTTCGGAAGTGCGCTTATCCTGAGCGCCAGTGTGAAGGGCGCCGACGAGATCAAGGCCATGAGCGCCACCCAGTTGGGCAGCTATCGCATTGATCAAGCTCACTCAGTCATCGTTCCTTATTTCGGACTGGCCGTTGTCCTTGTCCTTCTGGCGACGGTGATCGGTCTTTACAAGTTGCCCAAGATTCAGTCGGCAGAAGCCTCCCACCATGAACTGGAGAACATTCAGGACAGTATCTGGAACCACAGAAATCTGATCCTGGGAGCGATCGGAATTTTCGTTTACGTGGGCGGGGAAG